>Ga0210059_1005064_pt1 | contig 21192 bp, 13 predicted proteins | sample Ectturendosymbi2_FD_188042 | JGI IMG/M metagenome (GOLD analysis project Ga0210059, IMG submission 188042) | Ecteinascidia turbinata endosymbiont from Florida, USA - Sample 2 (SPAdes) (version 2) | ecosystem: Host-associated > Tunicates > Ascidians > Unclassified | place: Key West, Florida...
CTTTCCGCTTACCCAAAATGCATGCTTACTCCCATGTTAAGCAAAATCGGTGAACTTTTTATATGGCTTCAACACCACTGTCGGTTTCTCTGTTTTCGCTTTGTAATAAACCAAATAAACTAGTTTAAAATTTCAACTAAACCCTCTGACAAAAATATACCAAATTTTTCGAATGTACCAAATCAAAAAATTATATACCAAGCACTTTGAAAATATAGCAAATTTTTCAAATTTGGTATATATATACCAGTTAGCAACACTGGTATGCCGCCCTCCCTCACCCTCAACAGCCTGAACTAATGACCGACTATTTTATCTAAGAGACTAGAGCGAATGTTTTAATCTAGCAATTCACTGTTCAGAGAAAATTTGAATTTAAAACAAATTCATTATCCGACTCCTGTAAAAACTGAAATTCTCACTCCTGCTCCGACCTCTGGTCCGGTTTTCATTCAAAAATCCGGGTCCTGCTCCGGCTTTGGCAAAAATCGCGGACTCCTTCCGGAGTCCACTCCGGCTCCGTGATCACCTCTGATTTAGCCAGCGTCGCAATCAGATACGGATGGATATCGGACACTAAATTTCAGAAATTTTCGAATAAGTATTGGGTATGGATATGCAAAAATTTATCGGATATGGAACAGGAGTGAAAAAATCAATATCCGCTCACCTCTGCAATGTACCTAATGCGATGGAATTTATGAAGAGTCCTCGTGCACAGTGGTAACAGTTTTTATTTGGGGTTGATAGGCTTTGTGAGGGTAAGTGCTTGCATTCAATTTTCGAGGAATTATTGCTTTTCATGTGGCATAGGCTTCTTAGTTTGTCATATTTGTCAACCTGTCAAGCCGTTTTCTGTAGATTTTTTGCCATGATTCCGTTGACCTTTAACCTGCCGTGCCTAATGTCATCCAATCACAAAGAGAATATTTGTCACGTGGTCGAACGCTTACCTCATCCTGGTTCTCTCTCCCCACGGGCTGAATCATACAATGAAGTGAAGGCTGGCGTTGGTAGATTAATGTGTGGTACTGCGATTAAATTATGTGACTATGTACGGATTGCGCACCGATTTGAGGCCGTTATTTGCGTTGCGTATACTAGCTTTTATATCGGTCTTTTAGTGTTTTTTGGGTTCGTTATATTTTACCTGTATTGATAACGTAAGCAAACCAACCAGTGACCTGAGTGTCAGTTCGATTGATTTATTAATTTAATAAATAAATCATTATCCATACACAGTAGGTTTTAAAGCAAGTGTGTTTTTCAATTATGCAGAATAAGTTCAGCTTAATTACTGTGGACTGGTCTGGGTGAAACAACGTTGCTTGAAATACATCATCAGTTTTTTGTACAAACTAAGCAAATAAAATGCATGAGAACGGACAAGGTCGAATGCACGATGATAGAGAAGTTCAGAAACCTGTATTGGACGGTAGCCTAATTAAATCTTCGCACGACGAAAGAAAGTACGTATGTTGTTCTTCCGTGTTTTTTGGTAGAATTTAGGTTATAAGATACAGTAGTTTGGCTGTATGACTATGTTGTATGTATAAATCAGGGCTGGCCTAAAGCTGATGGCAGCTGCATTGGGCCCCATGCCTCTGGGGGCCCCACGCCATGGTATTTAGGTATATAGTTAATTTTTTCCAGATACCCCTTGCATTGGATAACACTAGACTAAACGGCGCGCTGGAAGGCTGTGTTTTCAATTTTCTGCGGGCTGGCGAGCTGCACAGAAGGGCAGGCCGGCAGGCTACACTGCAGGACGGCCCAATGGACTGCCTTTTTCTGCAGCCCACCCCGCCTATTTCCGCAGCCCGCCAGACCACGTTTTTGTGCAGCCTGCTGGCCTGCCCTTCTGTCTTCTGTGCATCCTGCCGGAAGTTCACATTTTTCATTTGGAAACACGGTCCGCCGGCCCTCCAATTAGTGTTGTCCCCTGCACTTCAGAATTCAGTAAAAAAGGCTTATAAATCTTATTGTTAACAAACAACGGTCTCACTAGAACTATTTATGAATTTCCTCTATTATCAAACGTTAGCAAAGGTGCCCTGTAAAAGATTGTTATCCGTCAGTAAAGGATCTTGGTTGCGGATATGAAATGACATCACTGGAGTCACAAACACCAATAATTTATGCTGAGCAATGATACCAACATGGTACTGTGGTGGTGGCACCAATTCTCAGCCAAGACAAAATCTTACAAACACCTATAGAAGCCACCTAAAATATTTCCATAACTGTTCAGAATATTATTTTAATACTTGCACAGTCTTTTTGCAGTATGTATACAACCGTCAACAAAAAATTTAATTGCTTTCCAAATTGTTTTTTGAAGATATGCTTGCATATGTGCTTACACCTTTGAAAATGACAGTTTTTCCATACAAACCTTCACCAACACGCTTTCATTGAATCTCCTGATCCTCTTGTTTTTAAAATCGTATGGCATCAGTTTTACTCACCAATCCTGTTATTGTGCCGGCCAACCAAATTTCAGCATTTATCTTGCTTGATAACCTGTTTGTTCCTTTTATTGTGTTAAGGCACTTTCCAAACTGTACCTGCACCGCTTCACGGCATGCTGTTTGTGAGGCTAAATGACGTCATTTTCCCATGCGTGTCTTATCATGGAGCAGCGTTTGCATGCGTAGCAGTATCGCTGTCTTGGTTGGCGCATTATTTCTTTCTTACGCTTGTTCAAATGCTAGTTAAATTTGAATGTTTGTTGGTGCATCAAAATTAAAAATGTCAGGTCAAATTAAACCAAAATATAGGAAATGCTATAAAAAATTGTTTTTTTAAGGCTCTGAACCTGATGTAAAAAATTGTGGGCTAAGCAGCTGCAAAGTATGAAATTTGGATTACAAGCCTGCTTTTGTTCCATGTGATGGCTGTACGTACTACTTGGTACCACATGCATTGTATGGATACAGCTTATTATGTCCTTAACACTTTGACGTCCAGGTTAATTCAAGCGGTTCGCAAAAAAACAGCTGATTCGCATGTGGCTTTGCGTGGGAATATATCCGCTCCTGTACGAGTTACAGACCTGGTCGAAGCGTCAAAAGACGCGGCAAGTCTTGCAGTTTGCACTCGAAAAAAAATTTTTTGCTTGGGGATTTGAGCGTTTTTTGTCAGTGATATTATAAGTGGAGGACTTTTAGGTCACCTTGACCCACTTGACCTGGCCCTGGGCGCCAACCGTTAGGCGGTAATATTTCATTGAAGTTTTTATTGGATTCTAGGCTACAATCCGAGTCTTTTGATACTTTGGATGACTTGCTGGGGTTTCGGGTTCAAAAGTTATGATCTAAAGTAAAAAAATTATTTGACTAATTAGATAATTAGTTTGTTTACTTTAGATCTTAACTTTTGAACCAGAAATGCTAGAAAGTCAATCAAAGGCTCAAAAGACTCTGACTCGAGCCTAGTTTCCCATGAAAACTTCAGCGAAATACTTTGGCCTGGTAGTGAGGCCAGGTAACATGAGCCAAAATGACCCAAAAACTACTTCACTTATGACGCCACTCACAAAAATCCACAAACCCCAACCAAAAAAAATTTTTTCGAGTGCAGACTAGAAGACTGGTCAATCCGTTTGAGCGCTTGAACAGCTCTCTAGTGCAATTGGCAGAGGAGCTATGGCGTTGGTAAAACAACCGAAAACTTAGGTTTTAGGCCGAAATCCAGGTACGATATATTCGTAGGCCGGCTCTCAAAGTGTTAACACCTTTGTGTCCTGCCTGTTTCAAGCAGTTCGTGCCAAAACAACTGGTTTGCACGTGGCTTTGTGTGATGTAACTCTGGCGCTGAAAGCGCTAGAGAGCTGTTCAAATGCTCAAAAGACTCGGCAAGTCCTGTAGTTAGCAATGAAAAAAATTTGTTTCGGTTGGGGGTGCAGATTTTTTGTTAGTGACATAAGTGGAGGACTTTTAAGCCACCTTGGCCCACTTCACCTGGCCCTGGACCCAAACCATTAAATGGTAATATTTCACTGAAGTTTTTATTGGAAACTAGGCTAAAATCCAAGTTTTTTGATATTTTGGATGACCTACTGGGCTTTCAGGTTCAAAAGTTGTGATCTAAAGTAAACAAAATATTTGATTAATCCCTTAATTAGAAATTAATTATTTTGTTTATTTTAGATCATAACTTTTAAACCAGAAATGCTAGAAAGTCGATCAAAGGCTCAAAAGACTTGGGACTTGAGCCTAGTTTCCAATGAAACCTCAGCGAAATACTTTGGTCTAGTGGTTGGGCCCTAGGCCAGGTAACATGAGCCAAAATGGCCAAAAAACTTCTTCACTTTTGACATCACAACTCCCAACCCAAAAAATTTTTTTCATTGCAGACTAGAAGACTTGGTGAATTTTTTCAGGGTTTGAACAGCTCTATAGTGCAGTGCAATCGGCGGCAAGAGTTAATGCCATTGCAAAGACATGTGCTTGATTTAGGTTGAAACCATACTGGATTCGAAGGTGTTAACTGCCCTGTAAATATCCACAGTAGTGTACATTTTTTGCTTCTCAGTTTTCTTCCATATGTATGAATTGCATTAAAATGGTTAGGGAAGGTTGATGAGGTTATGCCTACTTTAAAGGTTATATACATGTTGTTGACACGTAAGAGTAAATGATAAATATTCCTGGATTGTGAAAATTAAGTTTAGCTTAACTTTGTAATGTATGTATATACCATGCAATTGATGTTGTTGAGTACTTTCATAGTTAGCAAATGTTATGGATTTGTATGTTTGATGCAATTTTAGTGGATGTTAATAGAATGTTTTTGCATTGCCTACATTTCTGCATAAGTTTTATTATTTCAGAAAAATGTTCATTGGTGGACTATCATGGGAAACTGATGAAGGTATCTGCAGTGTTACATTAGAACTGTTTGTACACATGAACTTATCTTGGTGCATTGAATTACTGAAGTAACAGATGCCAAGGCTGCAGTGCGTTTCTGCTCAAAAAACCTGTACGGTTCTGTCATTGCAAACTATTAGCTCATTTCAAATGTCTGCATAAAAGTGTCTCTTACAAGATACATCTTATATTGTTACACTAGACATTTGGAGAAAACATTTGGGTTTCAATGACAAAACGATAATTCCAACAATTTATTGAACAGTGTAGACCAGGGGTCACCAACATGGTGCCTACGGGCTTGTTCTGAAAATAACATGAATATGATCAGTGTCATCACATAGATGAATATCTTTCATTTTTATTTATGATGACATAATTGAAGACGAATTGAACAAGTGTATGTATCAAACTGGTAGCCCTTCCCATTAATCTGTACCAAGAAGTAGTTCTCAGTTCCGAAAAGGTTGGTGACCCGTGGTGTAGACTATTGATTACAAGGGTCTGCAAACCTTGTTTTCCTAATTTTGTCTCTGTAAATTAAGTAAGGGTGTGATCAATAGCAAATTGTAAGAAGAGTCTTGTGCAAAAATCTTTCACCCTCCCAAGTCCCAAGCCAGCCACTTTCTTTACCAAGCTTTGCGACGCCATAACTTGCCGGTCGGTTGAGTTAGAGAGGCGTTCAAACCATCTGCGGAATCAGCAAGTCTTCTAGTTCAGATTGAAGAAAATTTTTTTTGTTTCTGATTTGGGGTTCTCTGTGGGTGATGTCACAATGGGGCATGTTTTCATCTTTTTGGCGAAGTATACCTGGCCCTGTGGTCCAATTCAATGAGCCATTTTTTGGCTCAGGATTTTTTGGAAACTAGGTTACAATCCATGTCTTTAGAGTCCTTGATTGGTTTGCTAGCATATCTGGAGCCAAAATTATGGCTCAAAAAGCCCATTCTTGACAAAACAAAAATTTGAGGTGTCATTTGCCATTTCAGGACAAACTTTGGCCAGATATAACTTGGCAGCAGGTTGAGCTAGAGAGCTATTCAAACGCTCTGAAGACTCACGAAGTCTTATAGTTTAGAAAAAAAGGCTTGGGGTTTTTGGTTGATGACGTCATGAGTGGGTTATGTTTTGCGGTTTGCTAGATGACGTCATTGACTGATCTAATGAGCCGAATTCATGGCTCATGGTTTTTATTGGATTCTAAGCTATAATACAAATCATTGGAACCCTTGATCGACTTCAGCATTTCTGGTGCCAAAGTTATGGCCAAAATCCTAAATTATTTACAAAAACTAGGGGATTTCCCTAATTGATATTCAGTTATTTTGCCATAAGTTTTGAACCAGAAATGCCACCCAGTCAATCAAATCCTCTAAAGCAGGGGTGGCCAACCTACGGCACATGCGCCAAATCTGGCGCATTGTATACCTGAAATTGTAATAAAGTAAGATGGTAAGCCTTTCCAATGTTTGTATCTATTTTTTTTCCTTAGCAATACCTCATGAGATGCCTGTTATCGCCTTGAAACAAACTTTCAAGATGAAATTAAAACTTCATTTCGCAGTTAGAAAATGATGATATCAGCTAGTCTCCGTATTTAATGGAGAAGATTGAATGACAGTGGCAATATGAGAAAATGCACTATAAAGATAAGTTATTGCGACTCATTTCAAAATCACTTTTGTGATTTTGCTAAAGAAAAAGACTGCATTTTGGTATAAACCCGTTTTCACTTAGTGAAAGAAAGATAATGAAAATGCCAAGTAACATGTAAATGGAACTTCTTGACTCCAAATCAACAACGAAATTTGATATGTTTTCTTCAGTCCTTGGTACTTACGACATGATTAATTTCTGGCAATCCTTGCCATCTAAAAATTTCCTAGAACTAAGAATATTCGCTCAAATTATATGTATGTTGTTTTGAAACAACGTACACATGCAAACAAGCATTTTCGTCCATGAAATTGATCAAAAGAAAAATGAGGTTGTGCCTGACTGATTCAAAATTGAATAATTTTCTGCTGCTCTTAGTAACATATTTACCTCCAAACATTGAAAAGCTGGTGAAATGTTTGAAATCTTTATAAAAAGTAAGTAAATTAGAAGTTTATTTGCTGCTTTACCAGATATTCCATTTGTATCGGATTATATAGCTGGTAAATCACTACTGATGTGAAGTAACATTGCTATAAGAAATGTTTGACAGTATGACGCATCTCTACTTCATTTGGAAAAATTGGCGCATGGCATGCAAAAGGTTGGCCACCCCTGCTCTAAAGACTTGTATTATAGTCTAGAATTCCAAAAAACTTTGAGACACGAAATCGGCTCGATTGGTCGATGACATCATCCAAATGCAAACAATATGCATAAACATTTGTGGGGGTAGAACTTTTACCAATTTTTGTTTTTTTAGCCATAACTTTGGTTCCAGATATGCTAGAAAGCCAATCAAGGACTCTAAAGACTCAGATGATAGCCTAGATTTAAAAAAAAACTTGAGCCAAATATGTGGCCCGTTGGGTTGACACCCGGGCCAGGTAAACTCGTCCAAAAAGTCACGAAAACATGCCCCCATTATAACGTCACCAACAGAGAACCCCAAACCTAAAACAAAAAATTTATTTTCAATCTCAATTAGAATTGCTGAATCCGTAGATGGTTTGAACAGCTCTCTAGCTCAATCGGCTGGCAAGTTATGGCGTTGCAAAGCTCTGCAAAAAAGTTGCGCACATGGGACTTAAGTCAAACACAGTTGGTTGAAGTGGTCATGTGACAAGTACAATACATAAAGAAATAAGGGTTTAGGTTTAGCCTGCAGTTCATACAAGAAGCTGCTAACAGCTCAGCTTGCCAGCATTGAATATCAGACTGAGCTATTTGCAGACATCACAGTCAACTGAGACAGTCATGCTGTCCAAACTTGTCAAGTGACCTGTTCAGCCAATCACGTTCATCCAAAGGCACTTGTTCAGCCAATCAGTTCATCCAAAGGCGAAATAGCTCCAGGAATGTATATTTTGCCTCATGAGGCAAAATGGACACTGCTTGTTCTTAACTTATCACAATTACAATATGCTGTTTCACCATTGCAACTTGTGTAATTATTTTTGTTTGATTATTTGGCCTGAAGAAAAAATATGCGCTGTGATGCCTTTCAGCTGTAGTTTGAGTAATGCAAAATTATTGACATCGGTTATCAACAATGCAAAATGATGTCAATAATTTTGCCCGCAATGCAAAAAAGAACATTATTGCAAGCAATGAAAAAAGAAAAATTATCAGCAATGCAAAAATGAAAATTATTGACATTGGTTATCAGCAATGCAAAATGAACATCAGCATCAGCCTGAAAAAAACTTATCTGTCAAGCTCTACTCAAAGCAATGAAAAATCCCAACGTTTAAGATCAAAATTCCAAGTGGATTAGATTTTATGGCCCCAGTACGAGGGCCACAACCCATTTTTGCCCTCGTGGATCACCATGTTCCTTTTGAAAGGTTTCTGGAGGCCCATAACTTCATTTCTGTAAAAGCTATAGGTCTGCTCTTTCTGAAGATGTCGTCAGTATTGAGCTGAAAGGTGTGGATCCGAAGTGAATAGGCATCTCAAAACTGGATTTTTGTCAGGCAGAGTATTATTTGACACTTTTTGATCAGCTGTGAGGCCCCATTCATAGTCAAGATCTAAATATTCACCTCAAGACAATTTAGGAAATATTCATGGAGTAGAAGCAAAATATCTTTATACAAACAGCAAACTGATCTACACTTCCTAGCTCAATTCTGACAGCAGATCCAGAAAGAACAGGCAAGAAATATTGGAGTATTACTTTCCAGACGTAGCTTGTACAAAAATGAAGTTATGGGTTTCCAATAACCTCACAAAAGAAACATGGTGATCTATGATGACAAGAATGATTTGTGGTCCTCATACTTTCAAAGGCCAAAAAATCCAAAGTACATGGAATTTTGATCTTAAACTGAGGATTTTTTATTGCCCCCATAGAGGCACATTAGGTGAAATTTTGAGAAAAATCTGAGACAGTGCCTATCAGTGTTGAGAAAAACCCAGTTTTTTTTTCAAAAAAACAACCCACTTGGTCTTAATTTAACACTTTGAGAGCCGGTCTACGATATATTCGTACTTCGATTTCAAACTAAAAAACAGCAGTTTTCGATGGCCTTACCAACACCCTAGCTCCTCTGCCGATTGCACTAGAGAGCTGTTCAAGGGCTCAAACGGATCGGCCAATCTAGTAGATTGCACTTGAAAAAAATTTTTTTGGTTGGGGGGTGCAGATTTTTTGTGACTGACGTCATAAGTGAAGTAGTTTTGAGGTCATTTTTGGTCATGTTGCCTGGCCTATGACCCAACCACTAGGCCAAAGTGTTTCGCTGAAGTTTTCATTGGAAACTAGGCTCGAGTCAGTCTTTTGAGCCTTTGATTGACTTTTTAGCGTTTCTGGTTCAAAAGTTATGATCTAAAATAAACAAATCAATTAATTATCTAATTAGTTAAATATTTCTACTAACTTACATCACAACTTTTGAACCCGAAACCCCAGCAGGTCATCCAAAGTATCAAAAGACTCGGATTGTAGCCTAGTTTCCAGTAAAAACTATAGCGAAATACTACCGCCTCACAGTTGGCGCCCAGGGTCAGGCAAAGTGGGCCAAGGTGGCCTAAAAGTCCTCCACTTATGATGTCACTCACAAATCCCCCAAGCAAAAAATTTTTTTTTGAGTACGACTAGAAGATTTTCTGCGTCTTGTGAGACTTTTACCGGGTCTGTAGAGCATACCAGACCGGAGAAATTCCCGCGCAAAAAAAAAAAAATTATATTGTTTTTATTGCATCATCCAATATCACCATTTTCAGAATTACACAATAATAACTTGTACCTATTATGGCATTCAAAATTGAGGCTAGAGAAATCTACCCCATCTTTGTTTTCACAAAGTGTTGTTGATCAGTTCACTCCCTAAGTGGTAAGGCTTGGCAAGCATGCGCACAGCAAATGGAGAAAAACCATTCCCACACAAACTCTGCAGTTTCATGTCAAGTTTATGTGCATGCCCTACTAGTTCAGTATTATTCTATAGAGTGTATTTTTTTTAACATATGATTTGGTATGGTCCAAAATCAGGAAAAGTTCAGATACAGAGATAGCAGAAAAATTGGTTAAAATATACCAATTGTGCAGAGCTAAATAAGACAAACCATTAAGAATTTACTAAAACTGTTTGATTTATTCTTTTTTTTTTTCAAGTCCTTTAAATTTCATTGCTGTTCATTTTGTTTGATTAAAAAAAAATTATAGTTAGTTTTACAAGTGTCAGCTAATTTTATTTTTTACTGAGTAGATTTTTGCAAGGAAAAAGTAAGGAGTGAGTTATATTGTTTTTTTTTAAGTGGGTTTTAAAAAAAAACGGCTAGTTATTTTTGGGTTGGGTTTTTTCACAACAACCCTGGTGCCAATGAATGGAACTTTTGATACTGGTTGAATTGGGCTGTAATGACCCCACTGCATTTGTAGACTTCCACAAGTATGGAGTGCAATGATTTTGCTTGTAACATTTTTTATCATGTTTGTACACATTTACAGCTAAGTTGAAAACACATTTTGACCAATTTGGAGAAGTTATGGATGTTGTTGTCAAAAGAGATCCAAACAACAACAGGTCACGTGGCTTTGGTTTTATTTTATTCAAGGAAGACAACTGTGTTGAAAAGGTAAATGTTTTTTTAATGAATATTGCCCAAGATATTGTGGCAAGAAATCAGGTTGTTAGTGGTTGTGCTTATTCAAGCCTTTCAATGTGGTGATTGATGAATGTGCAACACTTACTGCCAGGCATTTAGCCAAGGTAATGTTTATTGACAAGCAGTTTGATTCAGTGTGTTTTCTTTAAAAACGAACTAATGATTTTCAAGCAAGTGGAATGAAGACGACATGCATTTTTAATGAATGCATTAATTACTGCTAATTTTTAGTTTGGTGATTTTCTCAAGCACCAGTTGGTGGAAAGTAACAACAGAACTGCATATGAAACTAGAGGAATGAAGATTGCAAGTATTATAATTTTTTTATTGAACGAAATCATTGCTACCAGTCCTAATGATCTTCTCTTCACCAAAAAAAGCAAAACTAAACATACACAGTGCATTGTCACTATAATTGGTTTGCATTTCTTGCTTTTGTAACCAGCGGAAGCTTGTTTGAAAAAAAAGTTTCATTTAGAAATAGTTTGATTGCAGTAGTTATTCTCAAAGGAGAACCACAGATATTATTGGCAATAAAATTTACTTTAAATTGCTTCCAGGAACAAGTGCTAACAATTATGTTACGTCATTAACCACCAACCTATATTAGTACCTAAACATTCTGTAGTGTAAGTGCATACAACAATTCATGACATGAATCTTTACCTAAAACAAATGAATCAGTGCCAACAGCCAGTGTGAGCACAAACTGAAAGCAAGCAACTGTTCATGTAAGTTTACCACAGTAACATCATAACTCTCTCAAAGCATGAAACCATTAGAAAAGCGAGTCATACAAAGTAAAATCAAGAATTTGAATCATGAAATTTTCACCAAGTTAACCATCCTTAGCTGTTACCACTCTAAAGCACTAAAAACCTTCATTCAATCAGGTTTGTGTGAATAGTCATGTACCGTCAGAAGTGATAAACATAGTTTGCCACAAATTAAGCAAACTTCAGCAGCAATCGTCCAGTATTGTTACTGAAGCCACAGAAAGAAAACTCAGGATTGTATCAGCGTAAACTGAGCAGTTAGCCCAGCATATGGCAGATGATTAACAATTATGCAAGCATACAAATTTCCAATTAATTACAGAAAAAAACACATTTTAGATGCATCTGCAACTTGCTTCAAGAGAAACACCAAACTGGTTTCAATGTAGACACTAAATAGCATGTGTACTAAAACCTCCAAACGTAAAACAATAAGATGTAAGGGAATTAGTTACATGCCACAACTGACTTTTGGACATACGTTTTTTTTTCAGAAAACTTGCTGTTTCAAATTGCGCAGTCGGGCTATACACTTACAGGTCAGAAAACATCACTGATGTAATGAAATCATCAATGGGTAATAGAAAATGAAGCAATCAATAACTTTGTTTCAGTCTTGAGTTTGCTTGCTAAAGCCCTTTAGCATTTCACCCGTAAGCAATTGTTTGCAGATATCAGGAGCGAAGTTGCATAGAACCACGTAAAATGTTTTTGGAAGATTTGACTGTGCCACCTTTGTGGAGGCAGATATGCGCAAGTCGAATTCATGAAACAGAATCCTTTCAGCGCTGATTCCTTGAAAGTTTGCAACAACAAACTTTTAGTTCTGTCAATACAGTTATGATTCAAGACTGTGCTAATACAACGAACCTTCAGACTCTGGAAAATGTGCCTATTGAATTCATTGATTGGTTTAAACATAATACATTGTAGAACCATTATGATCAGACATATCATGTCAAACAGGTTTATGACATGGTTGTGCATCTTACAGAATCCACAAAAAACAGTTTAATTCAGGTTCTCGCCCACTCACAACACCTTCTAGATGGCCGAGCGATTGACCCGAAACCTGCAAAAGCACAAAAAAAAGATACAAAGCTTTTTGTTGGTGGATTGAATCCTGATACAGAAGATGACAAAATAGTAGAGCATTTCAAGAAATGGGGAGAGGTAAGTTCTTCAATTGTACTTCCCTTTTTGCCTGTATTTGTATTGGTCAGCGTTGCTAAAAATTATGATTTAAAAAAAATTCAAAAATAGGATCTTTTGAAATTTAAATCAGATTTTATTGATTTTTTTTTATTTAATGTGTAGAGGGTGGCCACCAAACACTTGTAATTTGTACTTTTAAAGAGTGTGTTTTAAAATAACGTTTTTGTGCATTGTTTCTTCTAGTACAGCAACTAGAATTCAGCGGAACTTTTATCATTCAAACGTTGCACTTAAATGCATCACGCTCAAACGAAATCAGTTTATAACACCAGTACTGCTGTACAAAACGAAATATTTTTTGGAATGACAATACTCAAACCATTAGTTCATCCAACTTCATTAACACTTGTGGCATGTTAAGAAGCATGTACCAAAATACTAGCTTGCCAGCCTTTTTGGTGACAAGTCTATTGTAAAAATTTACTAGTGTAATGCAGCTTTCATTAGTTCAGCTTCTGCAAAAGTATAACTTACCTGCATAAAATGTATGAAACCTATTGTACATGTGTTATTATGAGTCTGAATCAAAAATTTGTTCTAAAACTATTTCTACAGTCAATAGCCTACGTATTTACTGGAATTTAGATGTATATAACTTTTATTCTATGTCAGGCCCGTAGGCCTGGAGGCATTCACGGGCAATGTCCCTAAATTTTGTTGTCAGGAAAAGTTTGTTTTAAACAAACACATCCGTAATAAAAACAAATCTTGCCCCCTAACCGTTTATTTTGCCCTCAAAACCTGGCTGCAGGCCTGCTTTATGCCAGCCGACACTTCCCAAACTTGTGACATTCTGAATTTTGAGTGCAAATGTTGGTTGTTTCAGTCCACATCATTTTTGCAGTTAGTTGACACAGGAATCTGTGACCTGACAGTTGCTGTTGTTATTGCTTTAGTAAAATCACGATGATAAGAAAAAAAATTTGTGGTGCGAGAAATTTTGACCGAACGATAAATTTTGACTTTTTTTACTTAATAACATTGGAGTCGCTCATGGTATCAGCGTGAAATTTGGTTTGTGGGTGTTTCGTAAGCTTTGAAAAAGGCAGACACTTTTTGACTTTACCACATAAGACGAGCAGCATAATTTCAACAACACATTATGCTTAGGAAATCCTTGAACAAACAACAAAATTCAGCTCAAGCACTCTTCTTGAACGTTGTCATTGGTGATTAAGCTTCACGTGGTACTTTGCAGTGGCGAGCTCCACGGGTGGTGAAAACCTTCTGTGCGAGCTTTAGCATGGCTTACAATTGCTTATGGTGGAACGTCTATTTCTCCCCTTCTAATGTAGACTCAGTCTTTTCTAGAAAGCTATTTTTGTCGATAGAAGTGTCCTTACGTGACATCCTAAGAAAAATAGAACAGTTAACAGCAACTTGCACTATAAAAGCATATTGTGCACATCTCACAACATGATATCAACCTTTAGTTTTTTAAAGAGAACAATCGCCTCAAACGAAAACGCTTATTAATGAAAACAATGACTGCAGAACACGTCCTGAAAACAACTGAGGTGAAGCGTCACATTTTGTTATAGATTGAGAACCTGGAACGTCCGAAAGACAGAGTGACCGGGAAACGCAGAGGCTTTTGTTTTATAACATTCGAAAAGGACGGCGTCATACAAGAGGTCATCAAGCATGGACAGTTCCATCGAATCGATGGGAGAGATGTAAGAGACGTTGTGTGAACGACAGAACGTAGCTCACGTTACTGCTAATCAAACCGACCGTACGACGTTCAGATCAGCCTGAAAGAAACGATGGCATTGCACCTTCCGAGTGTTTCTTGCATGCTCATGAAATAACGATTGGTTTGTACGTTTTGCGATTAGAGCATAAATTTGAAACACATGCAAGGTACGCATGGCTATTCAACTATTGTTGTCGACGATAAAGTGTCGCTAGAACTGGGAATTCACGAAGTTTTGTGCGCGCTTTTATTTGTATTGTTCCTGTTGTACAACTAGTAACGGTCTCCGGTACTTTCTAAATTTAGTGTAATATGTAAGCGTTAAAATATGGACGCTTCGTGTTGGAAATGGCCGCGCTTTTTCATTTCGCACTAAACAGCAGCGACCTCGTCTGGTCGACAAACAAGCGGCGAATGACCCGTGAACGTTCATAAAAGTCGCTCTTTCTGGCAAGAGCGTCGATCAGGGGTCTCCAAATTACGGCCCGCGAAGGTCTTTTGCCAATAATGAAAAAATGTTGGTACGAAACATTTGTTGATATGGTAGAATGTAAAAGGCCTATACCCCGAAGCAGTCACATGACGTAGAATGCCCGGCCCTCGAACTGTTGCGTAATAGCTTATGTGAACCACGGACAAAAAAGTTTGGACACCCCTGGCGTTGGTAGATCCTGCCGGTGGTACGTCATTGTCAGTCGTCGATCAATCTATTTGTTTTAATGTGTTGTGCTTAGTACGCAGCGTGACATAGCAGGATACAAATTACTTACCGCTACAACAATAACGAAGCGGTCCGAGTGTGTTCATACTATTCTTTAAAATATTTCCCAACGTTTTTAGTGTGAGTGCAAGGACGGAGTAGATCCGAAGAAGCAGGCTGGAAGAGGAAGAAATCAAGGACAAGACAGTACGTAGACCTGTGCAGTCGGTTTGTTTGTGTAGAAAAAGGTTTTGTTGATCTGCGGCTGACGCCGTTATTTTAATTAAACGCATTCAGTGCTAAAAGTTGTTTTTAAGCCTGATTCTTGCTGTTCATTCTTGTGCTTGTGATTCTTATCAAATGATTTCAGTTTGCGGTACGCTTGGTACTAGTTCCTGATGTACGGTACAAGTACCGTCAGTTTCCGATGGGCGGAATGGCACCGCTGTTTATGTTTCAATGCTTCAGATTTGCATTCGGGTTCACCGTCCATATTATCATGACGAGCGGTCTGTTAACGCGTAATCATAACTGCCCATTTATTCTTAGGCTACGTTGCGAAACTTGCGTCGAGGGGTTCATTGTTTTCTTCATTTTCGACGTATCTTCTGCGTGTTTTGCCTCAAAGCGGGTTTCTCGTGTGTCTGTCATACGCAACGGCGTTACCGGAACTTCTATTAGGACTTGCTTACAAGTCGAGTAACTACTGCGCAATTGCAGTTTTTGCGTAAAATTTCGAGTATTTAGCGGTGTTCTTTTTCTATCAGTGAACCTACCCGTGATTTTGTATCTATTATGGTTTAGACTCCACAGATTTAGCTCCATCTCGTATTTAAATTCAAGCGTTTCACAAAGTCTCACAGATGTTATGTGCGATTCGGTCGAAAAATGCACAAGTTGAAAGTCGCCGTAATAGCGTCGCGTTTACCATTCAAAGACAAAACAGAAAAGCAACACCTGCAGCTTCGCCACTCTGCCAGTCCAAAGTTCCTCAGCTTAACCTTACTATTTTTTTACACTCGTAGACTATGTAAACTTCGGACCGCCAGGTGGATTCAACCCATGGCAGCAGCAACAGTGGTTTGGTGGATACCCAGGTAAGGCAACTGCAGACTGGCCTCATGTGGCAAAACGTAAAGTATGAATCAATCGTGGAAGTCAATGTTATCTTCGTTTCTTTTTTCGTGCTTTATTTTAGATAATAAATCGTTGTAGCAAGTAGAATAACTTGTTGATGACTTCAGATTTGTGTTTGCTTCAAAAAATGACAAGTAGCCTGTACAGCGGCAACTTGCCCTCCCACCGCCTTCCGGTTGATAGGGTAAGGCCAATGACATGGATGGTTTGGTTTCTGTGGTCTGCGAAGAAACGCTGTGCGCAGTCAAAGTGTTTCGGCAAAACACAAATTCCGTTTATATACATTCTATTAAAAATATGCACTATATTTTATATATACATTTATATTACAATATTTATAAAAATAATAGAAATTCTATGTGGCAAAACACAAATATTCAGAGGTTCTATTTCAATAAGAGCTGATGATGCCCAGTTGGTAGGCGAAATATATACTCTGTAAGATCTTAGTGTCTGATTCTTTGCTGGGAAAGGATTCCTATCGTTAAACAGTGTTTCGGTAAAAGTGGTAAAGCAGCCGTGTGCGATGCCTTCTGCGTCCTGCTGCAGTCCTTGTTGCCCAAGCTGTGCCAGGGTCAGACCCGTGCGCTGCTCTCACTTCGAACTCGTTCGAGAAACGCGCGCGGAGTTTGCGGCTAAACGAGTTAATATGTTTTTTTCAGGTGGATACGACTACAGCAGTGGCTACGGTAGCTACGGGAATTACGGCAGCGGTTATGGGGGCTACGGCGGATACGGAAGCTACGGAAGTTACGGAGGCTACGGTGGTTACGGTTCGGGATACGGCGGTTACGGTGGAGGTGCGTCGTTTTGTTATATACTTTTCCGCGGTGGGGGGTCTTGCACAAGAATCGCAGTCGTTGGCACGAGAAGCGGTTGTCAAATTTTAAATCGGCATTTTTTTAAAACTTGAATCGTGGTTCGTAGTGACGATTTTTGACTTGCTGCGCATGCAAGATGTTCGCTGGGCGCATCTCCACTTGCAGTGGCTTGCCGTTCGTATTGTCTAGGGAGCGTGTGGTTTTTCTATGTCGTTTCGTGTACGCGAAGTGGCCCAAAGCTTTTCTTGACTAAGTTTTTACCAACAACAGATCGATGAGCAAACTGGACAATTACTGCAGGAACGAATGAGTTAGATTGACAGGAAAAACAAGCTTGTCTTGAATCTCCAGATTCAAGAGCATTCCGACATTTCATTGCATCCTTGTGCCGTTTTCCTACAATGTTCACTGCGAACCGCGAACCAATCGGCTCGACTCATCTTGGTAGCTTTTTCCTTATTGCTGACTGTCACGTTTTATTACTTAGATTATAATCCGAACTCAATGCAAGGAGGTGGCATGCAGCAGCAGCAGCAGCAGCAACAGCAACAGAACTCCGGCGGCAAAGCGAAAACGGCGGGCAGGGGAGCGCAGAACAACTACAAACCGTACTGATTGACAGGTGAGGGACGTGTCCGTGTCAGTCATCGTTCCTATTTTCGGGCGCTAAGCTGAACCTAATGTTGCGATCGGAAAACCCGAGCAGCAAGTGCGCAAAGCTTCACACTGTGGCAGCAAGCAACAGTAGAGATCATGATCACTCTATTATTGCTTGTACGCCCCACATATATATGGGTGTTGTTCTTCGCGCACATCCCGTTCGTGGTGAATCCCGCATTCAACGCAACGCCAAAGGAGAGTTTGCAACACTAACATTGTGCGGGCGACACTGACAAAGTCGCCGTATGTTCAATGAGTGAAGCGCCGAAGTAGAGAAGTGCGTCAATGGCAGGACCCTGTGAGTGAGAGCTTGCAGCGGCTTGTCGTGCGACGTTTTGCGGACTTGACACAACAGTCGCGTTGTTTCGACTTAATCATTCAAAGCTTTCGTTGTTTGCAAGAGTTTGTGGTTGGCAACATTTCGTATTGGACTATTTTTACTCATCTTTGTTCTTAGCGGGAAACTGCGTTCTGCATGTCATATTGTTGTTTCTTTTGGTGCATGTGTTTGTGTAAAGTGCCGGGCACAACAAATCAAAGCAGCGCTTTGCAAAACGACAGCTGCGGCTGTAGTAATCTGCCGACGCGTTGCCACCAGCCATGCTTTGCGTTATCCGGTGATTCCATACAGTCTAAACATCCTGGTTGGAAAAAAGTAACAGTCACGGAAGGCCCAAACATCTAGGCCTCCTAAGTCCAGTAAAGTTTTCAAATTATCATCCGGCTGTGGCCGCATTGAAAGCGTACTCTGAAGCGCTGCTTTGAAGCTGATCTGTTGCAAGTGCTTATTGCTTAATATGTGAGTATAGTAGTGACTTATACTACTGACTCTAAACAAGGTTATTTTCTGTTCTGTTCACTTCTCATTTTCTCATTGATGATTAGGTCCCACGCTTGGCTGGTCACTGAAATCGCTCTAGCGACTTACCAAAGGGTTGCGGTACATGTGGAGTTGTTGTTGTAAAAAGTTGCTAAAGCCCTTGTGTAAAGCTGTTGGCTGTCAGTAAACAGTTTAGAAGTATGATAACCAAAGTGTGTAGCCGGGTTGTTCGTAAGCTGTGTATAGTTGGGTTAAGAGTGCCTTTTCTAAAAGATAAGATTGTGCTGTGTGTAAGTTGTATAAAAAGTGTCGAGTAAGGCAAGTGTAGTAGTTCGAAAACAAAAGTAATCGCGACGGAAAACCACCTGGATGCTCCAGCACTGACCCAGAGAGCTTCGTCGCAAAAAGCCGGCAGACAGAGAGGTGTGCAGTTGTAAAGGCGACTATGATGATAAGAGTCTTTTATTTTTGCTGCAGTAAACTGTTGTGGAAGCTAACGGTGATGTAAAATCGTTTGTAGTGGGTAAGTGAAGGTATAAAGCAAACGAGTCGGCAGCTGTGTTTCGTGTGTGCTGTGTCGTGTTTTAAACGTGTGTGATTCGAACAGTCGGTGTGCTCGTGAAATTCTTGTTCTGCGCCAAAACGCCAGTGACATTTTGCGGTTCTGCTCCTACGGGCTTCTCTAAAACAAAAATTGCATTTTGGTCGGTTTGCGCCACATTCCCGTGGCACGACAACAAAATTGACCCTCCCCCCAAAACAACCGGCGGCCCGCATCTTCAGCGAAGTTAGGCACTGAACGGATAATTTTCGTATACGGTTTTTGTCTGGCCGAAATTTCATCTAGGTCCGGCTATTGGTTTTCAACTCTGACACCAGATGCTTCAAACTGACAATGATGTTATAAGAAGGGATGTCGGAGTAGCCAAATGGTAGTGAATGAAGCGGTTGAGATGTGTACACTGTGTTGTTTCAGCGATAATACCCATTACCGTGATTTGTCTCGTTGCTGCGTTTTTACACATAACGTCTAACTCAAAACTGGTTGATCAGTTTACAGATATATCTGGAACCATTGTATCTTTGACGTGTTCTACATAAATTTTGATTTTAAAAATACTGGTAAAACATTTCGTAGTTTTGGACGCCCGCGACACGTTGAAAGACTATGTTCGAAGTCAATATTTCCAGAGCATTTACTTGTGTACCTTAGCTCGGTTAGAAGAATAGGGTCGATACGTTTGCTCCGACATCCCTGGATGTCATACCGTTGTAGAAAAAAGATTGTGAAGTCAGATTAATACGACAAACCGGATCATCCCGAACGACCTACAGCTTGACGGAGTATTGCAAATGATCTCAGAGATCACGTGTCCATAGTTGACCCGGCAACGGCTTCACCGTGCATCATCAATCGTCACGAGCCCATCGACTGCTTTCAATTGCCTCAACAGCGTCGCCTGTCCGTTTATAACGCCGCTTATCATTTCAGGTTTGGAACGATCGTACTTGCTGTGGAGAGAAACTCGACCTTCGACGAGTGCGGAACTGAGTTGTCGCTTTTATTCTTTTCGTTGTAATCCCGTCTAACACCCCACCCAGCCCCACCGAACTGTGTCGAGCCGTTCGCCCCCCCCCCGGGGTTTTTTCTTTTTATTTTTACCTTCGCAAGCGGCGCGCGGAATCCTTTTCGTTTTTTTCTAATCTTGGGAACGGTGATCGACCGTTGTTGGACAGTCCGCTTTCTGGGAAGAGTACGGATTCGCGACATGTCTCCCCTGCTGCGGGGAAGGGATAATAAAATTGTATAATAACAAGACCGTGCGTGTTGTCTGATTTGACGGACGGTTGTGGTGCGACCAGACGACTGAAAGAGGTGGCTAGACTCCTATCGAAGCTTTTTCAGAACATCGCATGAACTTGGAAAAGCGACGGAACAGTTTCCTAACAACATAAACATACAACAGTTCGAAGTGAAGATTCTTAGGTACAGTCAAAGGAGATTTGCGCGTTTCGTCAAGTTTCTGACATCTAGTGAACATGCTCCATTCAAATTCGGTCACACGAGATCTTTAATAATCGTGTAATAAGGCATCTCGTCTCAGTTGAGATGCTGAAAATCATGTGAAGGAATGGCCGTGGCTTTTAAACAAGCTTGACGCATTTTTATTTTTTTGGAAGGTATGCATTTCATGTACAGTATTAGTAAATTTTCCTGCTGTGGTGTAGTTTGAAGGTATACGCCTCAGTCTGCCTGACTGTATATCGTCCTCCGTAAGGTCCCCGTAATTGCAGTGATGGAGCACCGGTGTGAACGGTGATTCCGTCAAAATTTATATGCAAAAGTTATCCTTATATGCCAACCACCAACGCAAGGGCTCAAAACTTACGGAAAACAAGTAATTCGCCACTTCAGATTTTTTTCAGGTCCTGATGATGTCATCAACAAACCATGACATCACATTGCCGTGAGGTCACACCAGAAAGTTCGAACCCAAAATATTTAATTTGCGTCAGACTCATATCACGGGAGTATTTGAATAACACAAAGCACTAAGTAGTTAGTCATAGCGCAGTACAGAGCAATTGTTAGATCAGGGCAACTACGGCCCGAGTGAAAATTCAATATGACCCGCACCAGAATTTTCATTACCCAAGTAAGTTAGAACAACATCGCGTCAAAACGAAACTCAAGTTGGGCGGAACGGGGAGCTGCAAGGCCTA
>Ga0210059_1005066_pt1 | contig 21186 bp, 18 predicted proteins | sample Ectturendosymbi2_FD_188042 | JGI IMG/M metagenome (GOLD analysis project Ga0210059, IMG submission 188042) | Ecteinascidia turbinata endosymbiont from Florida, USA - Sample 2 (SPAdes) (version 2) | ecosystem: Host-associated > Tunicates > Ascidians > Unclassified | place: Key West, Florida...
CCCTGAACAGGGTGAAAGCTTTACTTTTCAAGTCTTCGGTGTGGTCTGACAGGGAATCAAAACCAGCCTATCGGCTTTAGCGGCGTGTGCTCAATCTATTGTACCATTTCGCCGGTACTTCGAAGATTGCCTTACATAAATACGTATAATATGCGAGTTAATACAACGATACACGAGACTCAGGTGGCGTTTGGTTAGCATTAGACGATCTTGTTACGACAAAAGCGTTTGCGCTTTCAACGTTATTTGCAAGTTATTGCTTGAAATCATTGCAGTGAATTGTCCTTTTAACCCCTGCTGTTGTGTTTGTTTAGGTAACCCTTGCTTCGTTCGGTGTATATCTTGCCCTGGACAGTGACAATGTTCTCACCTCGGATATCGCCTTTGTCGCTTTGTCGTTGTTCGACATTATTCGTTACCCCCTCGCAATGTTCCCTTCCACTATAGCTTCAGTTACCGAGGTGGGTTGCATCTGCAGTATACGCTTTTCGAAACTTACAGTACCATGTTTCTGATTGTCAAATTTTAATATATTGTTTGCGCTTTTAAATAACCTTGTCACGTCTCAGAGAGATTTTCTTCAGTATGGTTGTATGATAACTTTGACTCGTTTTTTATCTTTACATTTTTAGGCTCTGGTGTCCGTGAAACGTTTGACGAAATTCTTAGTAAGTTTGGAGATTGATCCTGAAACTGTGGATCGAAACCCGACTGGAGGTGAGCTATGTTTTCGCGTGAGTACTGATTGCTTTCAATTTGAGCAAAAAGCCCAAAGTTCAGCAAAACGTTTGTTTCACATGTTGCTAGAAAAGCTGGCAGTTGGACAGAGTGCTCGGTGCTTGCAGTGATGTCGATGTTACTTAATAAAACGAGGAATGTTAATTTTATGGCCTGAACTGGTTTGTGGTTTGTTTGACGTACGAGTATTTGGTATGAGATCAATTAGGTTGATATTATCGTGTTTTGCAATATTTTCACCAGCTTGAACTGTGCCAATGGCCAATTTGGTTGTTGTCAAACGCGAAAAAATATCTTATGTCTCCTTCAGCCATTGCTTAGCTTAAACTGTAATTTCTCGTAATGAGATCAGGCATTATACTTTTTGCAGGTCATCAAGTTGTGGTGAACAATGGAACATTTTCCTGGGACAAAAAAACTGAGCCTGTTTTGAAAGAGTTAGTAGCTTTGCAAAATTTTTGTTTATGATTTGTTACAATTTGTATCAAAATGCGTACTTATATATGTGAAAAACTTTTGTCCTGAGATCCTAAAGCACTTATACTTTTGTGAAGTGTTAATGAAATTTATGCAAAAGATCTGCAATAGTTGGAGCTAGTTGCAAGAACACTCTGAATTTAGTGAAACGGATTTCTTAGCAAATTTAAATGCAAATTCGCTTTTCCTAACGTGCTGCACAGCTGAGTCTCAAGTATTTTCCGGAACGCATGTAGTCAATCTATCGCTCTGCGAGGAACTCACAAAGTCTTGGTCTGCAAAGTACGTGATGAGTAGAATGACATGGTAAAGAAAACAAAACATTCTGCGCTATTCTTTTCATAATTTGTTTGACAAATTTTTCTTGAAACGTTTTTTTCCAAGAAAACGCTTTTGTTCTATGTTTCTACATATTTTTATTGCAGCCTGATTCAATGTTAACCTAATGGATAAACAACTCTAACTATGGGATTTCATCACTTAACAGACAAAACTTCTAATCAAAATTTTAGAAACAGTAAAAGACTTTGAATAAATGTTGCCCCAATATTGCAGCATGCTTTCTAATCCTTGTGAGAGAAAATGGACATTTCCTGAAAAATGAGTTGGAAATAGGGAGGTTACGTTTCTTATCAAAATACCTATTGCATGTTTGACCTGTTTAAGCAGACGCGGCATAGTTACTCAGGTACATTTTGAAAGCAAAACTGGAAGAGATTTTTCCTGTCTTGACATTCTGCATGCAACTTATGTTGAATGCGTATGAAGACTATGTTTTGGGACATCATCGTGAACTTGTGCGCCAAGTATTTAAGTAGGTTTTGAAAACCCATTTCGTGTTTTTCCTAAATGACGCATTCCATTCAATGTTTTTTCACTCGTTTTTCCCTTTTCCCGTCACGTTCAACACCTTTTTCCGACACAAACAAAACGTTTGCGCAAAAGGCATCTGAGACGTGCCGCATTAGAAAGAAAATTTTACCCCGACACTATTTTGCTGCAATGCAATCACAGACAAACACGTTCATAAGCTTAACCCTAATAGTTTCGACTGCATGCAGCCATGTAATATTAGTTGGAAAAAATCTAAATGCTTGTAGAAATTCACATTCGACTTAACTAACAACGAGATGGCACCTCAGATACCTATCGTACTTTTTTACTGGTAAAGTATTGAACTCATGATGAATCGATCAAGAAGTATGAGTGCAAACCTATGTTGAATGAACACTCTCTTAATTTGTTGATAAAATATTTCCAAGTAAGCAAAGGTTTTACTGGAAACTTTGAAAATGAGCGTGAAATTACAAAATGTGTGACATTCGTGCATCGATGCCACTGAACATTTCTATTGCTTTAACAGAGCTTGCTTAGCCGATGCGTAAATCATAAAAGCTAGTGCGATGACTGTTTTGATTAATAAGCGCTAGTACATCGCTCTGGCCATTGCTAATAGTTTCATATTGTTACTTTTCTCATTGTTGCTGCTTTTGTTCCAGCATAAACCTTAACGTCCGCGCTGGTGAACTGGTGGCAGTCGTGGGTCATGTTGGAAGCGGGAAGTCTTCCTTGATCTCTGCGCTTCTTGGTGAAATGGAAAAGAAGAAAGGATATGTCGGTGTTAAGGTAGCAAGACTTCAAAACCTTTGTTCTACAGTGAATGTGGTGGTATCAGATTGTTGCTGCTTTGTCAAATGCTAATCACGGGAGGAGTATCGAGTTCACTGTAAACGTGCAACAGAAATAGAAATAGCTGGCATCTCAAACGATTTCGTGCACATTTCGTTTGTGAACGTGGTCGTGAATCACAAATGAAAAGTGGGCGAAATCTGGAAGTCTCTTTCGCCAAGAAGCCGCAGCTCAGCCGAGAAAAGGGATCAAGGGCGGATCCAGCTAGTAAGGTTAGAGGTGGTGGCGATTTTAGAAATTTCAGTAATATTGGGTAGTCAAGTCTCATAACAGCTTCGCTACTGTACGAGAGATGAAGTATACTCCACAAAACTGCTGTGACAACACAATGGACGATAAAATGGCCTTATATCGGGGATTTTGTTTTCCAAATTTGTACAAAATCATGGTAAATATCGTTACTTTCTTAGGTTCTAGGGGGGCAATCGATCCAATCGCACCCTCCGGATATGGCCCTGAAAGTGATCGAAAATAAAATTTGGGACCGAAACTCCAAACAAAAGCCACGATTTACACCGCTACAAAAGCAACATCGTATGTTACAGGGTCAGGCGAAGTTCACAATATAGATCAAGGGTACTTTGAAACTGAAGAGTTCAAATCAGTGTTGTTGTTGTGAGATGCTTTCTTACACTAATGGTCTGTGAAAAGTAACATAATTTGGAAAGCTTGTGCCGGTGCAAAACTGTCCCTTCCGTATAAAATGATCGGTTTGGAAAAGAACACACTTATTTGCCTCCTGAAACCGCAACCTTCGGCTCATCTGCTACTCGAGTATGTGAACGGAAACGACTCGGTGTGGTGAGTAATGACAAAATGTAGCCCCATGGTGGAACCAATAGTTGAAATATGCTATTCAAGCAAAGATAGTTGCCTACAAGGTAAAGTTTCAGAACAAAGTCTTTGCATTCGCGGTATACGCTGAGGCGCGAAAGTGTGCACTGCACACTGTGCAGCCTTCACGATAAAAAAACTTTAAAATGCAATAATTGTAGGATTTTTACCATCATTTAGATTCGAATTACTGGCTAGACAAAAAAGTATTATAGCAAACCATGCTACGTCTTCGCGGGAAAAAAACTAATATTGCTAAATCCACGAAAGACCAAAATGCGTCTTACTCAGCAACGAGGACATCCTTGGCAGATGGAGTGAGTATTTGAAGGATATGTGAAGGTCAGCGGCCAATGCCATCCACACGCACGAGGTACATTTGGGTGAGGAAGTGCCATCACTGCAACCGAAATCTTCGTAGTTGTCAAAACACCGAAAATTGGGAAGGCTGCAAGCTGTCAAGAAATCCGATCTGAAATGCTGTAAGCCTTAAATGAAGGAGTTCTCTGGATGACGCGTGTGTGTCAAATAGCATAAACGGGGACCGAAAGATTGGCAAACCCGTGTGATCATTCCCATATACCAGAAGGGAAACATGAGAGAATCCACTAACTACCGTGGCATTTTTTTCTTTAGCCTCCCTCGAAAAGTGTATGAATGCCATGGGTTTTGAAAAAGATGCTACGAAATAATTCAACCAAAACTGGAAGATACCAGTTCGGTTTTTGTCCCTGGCGTACAGTAGAACTACAAGCCAACTCTTCACTATCCAGCAAATCCTCCATAAATCTTGGGAGTTTGCCAAACACGTCTACATATTTTTTGTTGACCTCGAGATACCTGACGACCGTTTTTTTTGTAAAAAGTTTGGGAGAGTGTTGTGGGAGTGCGCTCGCCTGTTACTAGATGGCAGGTCATTGTATTTCTGCTCAGAAGCTTGTGTTCCTGTCGGCGGAGTTAACTCATCACCTTTCACCGTGGGTGTTCGACTTTGACAAGAGTGTGTGCTGTCACCACTCCTTTACATAGTCTACTCTATATAAATTGGATAGACATACAGTAACGAGAGGGCAGGGTCGACGAAAGGGCTACTGTTGCAAGCTGCAGGATCAACCGTTTGCTTTTCGCGGAAGATTTAGTGCTGCTTGCATCTTTTGAGAAAAGTCTTCGACATGCACTTGATAGGTTTTCTGCTGCGTGCGACCAAGCAGGAAGGAAAATCAGCACTAAAAAGTCGGGCAGAGTACACTGTAGGCAAGCGGCAATACACTGCTGCAGATGGAGAAGTTCAAGTACCATGGAGTGGTGTTCACGTGTAACGGAAGAAGGAACAAAGAGATTGATAGATTTGTAAAGCAAAAGCAGTTCTGTGTGAGCTTTATCGCTCTGTGGTGACGAAACGGGAGCTTTCGAGCACCGCAAAGCTGACAGTTTTCAAATCGGTTTTTGTTCCGATCCTCATCGACTGTATGTTCGTGACTGAAAGAGAGCTGTCTCAAGTGCAAGCGGCAGAGATGAGATTTTTGCGAAGAGTGTTCACGGTGCGACACTTCGCGGAAAGTGAGCAATTGTGAAATTCGTAAAGCGCTGAGTGTCGAGCCGCTTCTCCGAATGGAGAGATCCCAGCTACGCTGGTTCGGTCACGTGTCCAGAATGTCCCAAGAAATATCGGCAAGCCAGTCCTACTGGCTACCCTACGGGAAAACTGCCCAGAGGTCGCACAAGGACCAGGTGGAATGATTGCGTCTCCGGCTTGCTGTGGTGTCATGTTGGTGCGGAGTCAGCATATATCCGAGATTGCTGAAAACCGTGAGGTATTTCGGGTCCTCCTGAGACTCCTGCACGCGTGAACTTCCTCAGAGGAAAAGCTGGTGCGCAAATCAATGAACCATCTTCGGCTGAACACTGGACATTTCAACCACCCTCAATCTCGTTACGCCTTAGATAGTAATTTTCTTTGAAAAGACGATTTGAAAGCAATAACCCCATTTGAAAGAGACAGTTGGTCGAATTACGAAAATAACAATTTTGTGATGTCTGCCAACTTTTACAGATAGAGAGGTGTCGTGCTAAACTTGGAAAATTTCATTACTGCTTACTGACGTGACTTTCAGATAAGGCAAATAACAAACCTATGAATGTATGTGCAACCTTTTACTCCACCCTTGACTCTATCTGTTATTTTAGCTACTCTAATTTTTCCACGCTTCAGTACGTTTCAAGCATTTGACCAGAGAAACATTCTTTACAGGGATCTACTGCATACGTGCCCCAGCAAGCCTGGATTCAGAACAATACACTAAGAAATAACATCCTGTTTGGAAAAAAACTCATATCGGATGCAATCCATAGCAATGCGATTTTCACTTCCTTTTCCACAAGCGAGAAAAAGAATTCTTCGAAAACTGCCGACGAGTATTACGAAAAAGTGATCAAAGCTACGGCCTTACTTGCCGATCTGAAAATGCTGCCATCTGGTGATCAGATTGAAATTGGTGAAAAAGTAAGTGAATCCCAGAACGATATTGTTTTTGATCTCATATATTTCTTTAGTTTTTGTTTCCTTGTATATTTTTCCGAAAATATTTAATGGCAATTCATTCCTGTTTTGCTGAACTTAAACTCGTTGGCATGTTTTGGTGACGACGTTTTGTGCTATATTTCATTTAAACACCTTTCTCATTCATTTGCACACCCTTTTTTCGTGTGGGTCATAAGGCAGCAGCGTTAGTAGGACTCCAATTGCTTCATTTTTAGTAAGCTCTGTTCTGCTGGCTCCACACCAAGACCAGAATAAACCAGATCGAAGATGAAGTAACTTTAGGAATTTCGCAGTAGCGCACTTTTTCGCAAAGTGTCACGACGTGAACTTTTCGCAAATTTATCTCTGTTGGTTGAACTTGACATACTGTAGCGCTGTTTCGGTCATTACCCCAGATTCACAACAAAAGATGAGTTTCGTAACAAACACCGACATGAAACCTGAAAGTTTTGCGGTGGTTGAAAGTTCCCGTTTTATGACCAAGGAACGATAAAGCTCACGTAATTCTGTGTTTGGTTTAACAATCCGTGTTGCAATCTCTTGTTCTGCTTTCTGTCACTCGTGAATCCCACCCTGAGCCCGAAAAAAAGCGACAGTCCCCGCATCAGCTGTTCACAAGTGGAATCCCCACGTTGCGCTTGGTACACAGCTGGGAAGGCGGATGTGATAGCGCAGAGTGTTTCTACTCCTCGAGACTTGAATTCCACACGTTAAGGGCAATCTTGCCATAAATTGGTGATTAACTGGAACAAATTGTGTGCTTTTCATGCGGAATCATTTTGCTGGAAAGTTTGGAAAAATGGCCAAATTGTGATATGTTTATTGATTGCGAAAGCATACTTATTTTCCGAATTCGGATGCTAGTTTAACTCAGTGATGTGTGGCAGAACCTCTGCGACAGAGAATGATCGCTTTGCAAAAATTCTAAGAAGATTCCGGCTAAGGATTACTGTGAAATCATTGAGTTACTTACAAGTAGCCGGCATTTCGTAGTCCATTTGTGAGAACCCCAAGGAAAAGCATCACCATTACGTTGGGGTCATGCTTAGTTGCAGGTGCTGCAAGAAGGGAGAAATGTTTCTCAACTACCTATCACTTCCCCACACCTACACTAATTGCCTTGCATGGCTGAAATGCTCAGTCTGCCCTTGACAGGGAATATTTGATCCATAGCGGGAGTTCTGTCAGGTGTTACTATTCTGGCCTATGCAGAGTGGATCCGAGATTGATGATGACTACAATGTATTCCAATTTCCAGGAAAATGCAGAACTCTCTACATACAGGCCCAACACAGGTTGCTGTTACGCGTCTTACCCTTAATCGTCTCACTGAAAGTTTGTGATAGAAATGCTGTCTGAGGATGTTTCATCAAATTCCCAGTAACACCGTTGTAATTTTTCAACATAAAATTATTTGGACACTCTGAACGTTTTCGAATTTAAGCAATCACAACGAGATGTAAATGTACTGAAAAAGATGTTTGTTTGCTTTGCAGAATCGTGGCACACAGTGTTTTTACGTCAGGGAAATCTCAGACCGTTGTGGAAATAAAACTTTTCTGGCCCTTTGTTGATTTCGGAAATATTTCAATGAACGTTATTTTACTCTTCATGTTCTTCCCTATTTACGATCAAGTAAATTTTGTCATGGTCATCAATCTGTTTTATGTTTTTATTTATATCACAGGGGCTCATGAAAACTCAGCTTTTATGCGGCATTATCTATGCCAGGTCGTGCTTTTTTGTACAACTTTGAAGAGTCATTGATAGTTTATATCTGTTTTGATGATATTTCGTACACAAATTTTGAGCTGATTTTTGCGTATCACCACTGAAATTGGAAAAGAGAAGTCCCGCCATTAATCAATGATTCATTTCATTTTTTCCAAACAGAAATATCAGCATTTTCGACGTCGACATACACGCCTGCTAAATAAGTGGAAACGGCAGTGTTTTAAACCATTCTTTTGCAGGGCATCAACCTCAGCGGAGGCCAAAAACAGCGCGTCTCTCTCGCGCGCGCAGTTTTCGCCGACACCGATGTTTACCTGCTTGACGACCCTCTCTCAGCTGTGGACTCCCACACAGGAAAGCACATATTCGAGCAAGTCATCGGAAAGGAAGGTTTGCTTAAAACCAAGGTGAGCACCATCACATTGGTCAGATGGCCTGGTTTGCGGCCAGGGGCGTAACGAGGGGGAAAGGGGAGCACCATGCCACGGGCGCCGAATGACTGGAGGGCGGCGAAAAGTCCCAAAAATGTCGCAAATGCTCTCTTCAATGCAGTGCATTTAATCCTATGCAAAAAGACCTTAGGAGTAAAAGACCCAAGCTAAACTTGTTTCTTGACCTGGGCGCCATCTAATTTTGGTAGGCCCCTGTGTGCGGTTATTTGGTCAACTATATCAGATTTTGTTCCTGGAGAACAACGGCGTGTCAATATTTTTTTGAACACAGAATAAAACGGTTTGCTTATTTGACAATAACAACATCGAAAAAATCTGGAGATAAAGAGAAAACATACCATTTACTTCGTCTTTTGGAGGATGTAAGATAACTTCAACCTTTTCCACAGACTCGTATTCTTGTCACGCATGGAGTGCGGTACTTGCCTCATGTCGACAGGATAATCGTAATGGAAAAGGGGAAAATTACCGAGGTCGGAACCTATGATGAATTGCTGCAGGAAGGGAAAAACTTTGCTGCATTTTTGAAAGAAAACGTTTCTGAGGAAGAGATTGATGATGAAGGTAATTGTAAAGGATAAAGAAGCTTCACTGGAAGCTGCAATTAGTGATGTAGTTGCAAGGATGCAAATGTAAACGTATGCCCCCCGTTGCCAAAAAGACGCACTTGTGCCCTAAGTACTCACCAACCTTTTCTGCCCCTTTTCTTTCAGCACAGACCCGGTCTACTTTAGCGGCTGAAAAGTCTGATCATTAAAGGTAAATTGCAGCAATATTTTGCAGCAATACAAAATACCACATTTACTCTAATAGTTCACAAATGTACCAACGTTCCAATATTAACAACTTGAAAGACATTTTTCGACATTTTATTTTCGCAAAATCTCTAATTACATCCTAGAAATTCATTCTTCTTAGAACGTCTGCATCCACTGTTAATATACAAAGTGTGTCGAAACTTTCGTGAACTTTTTGTTTTTTTCCACCCTTCATTTATGAGGAATATCTCACAGTTGTGCGATTGGTGACCATGATTGTTAAAAATATTCTAAAGCCATTTTCAACATTTGGAAAAACACTCTTCAATTTTTCTTCTGTACTCGTAAAAAAAGCTGCACCAGTGAATCAACACAGTCAGTATGATAATTTTGCAGGGCCGTTGCTTTCACAAACAATCTCCTCCCTCATTTCCAACTGGGCAGCCGTTATCACACCCTAACCGTCCTTGCTTCCACTCGCTCTACCCAGCGAACACCTCTAATTCTAATCTACCACTCCGTAGCCCCCACCTTTTACGTATACAACCATAATTACCCAATAATGTACCTCCCATCGCACAATCCAGCACTCCTAAATGACATATTTCTTTTTAACTTTTAATAAATTAACAAACTTTGTACTCCTCTTAAACCTTCCATCTATGACCATCTTTATTCAACGCAAGTTTACCCAAATTCATTAGTTAACCTGAATTAAGCATACACCCTTTAACCACACACACCGCGTTCTCAAACCTACACTCTGTACAACCGCCAAATCTACCTCAATTTATACTTTTTCCGTATCCTTATTTAATTCTAACCGTTCCCTCCCCATGTAAGCTTTCTTTCAAACTCTAGACGTCTATATAAACCAGGGGTCTCAAACTCAAATTGCCCCGAGGGCCAAATGAGGACTTATAAAGAAAGCCGAGGACAGCAGTATGACGCTGACGCAACAATGGCGGTACCTGAACCTTACTGGAAGCTGTTTTTGTATCTTATTTCCTGCGAACCACATCATGAGTTATAGGCACACCATTTCAAGCCCTCTCTACGTTCGTTTAAAAGGAACTTGTTCACTTGCTACCCGAGTTCTGTAAACGCCGGTGAATGAACTAAATGGTGCAAATGTTAATTAATTGAAAATTCACAAAAGGCATCGCGGGTCGTACAAAACTGAGACCCCTGATATAAACCAACACCCCAAGCACATTGTTGATACTACAGGACAGGTATATCAAACACGCGGTACTGCCATCAGAGTTACTCAATTTTTGAAAAAGGGCCAATCGTTTGCAATAAACTCTCTGAAACGTTGGTAACTATAATAAACAATAAAGCGCTTTCAGATTCCTAGTTGCAAAACTAGTTTCAAGATTATCCCCGCTGACGAAAACTTGAACCGCTATTAATGCATTTCTGTTACCACCAGAAGCATTTCCAAACAACAAAATTTTCTAAAAGTGCGTGAAATGTTAATTCTTTTCGTCACTAAGGAATCCGATTGGTTGTCTGTTCAAAATCTCACATATGCAAGATTGGTTTTCTATTCAAAACCTCAAATATATGCGAGAAAACGGACGAAATTAATCAAGAACTCACAACAACACTCTTCATCGTTTGAGCGACCTCTTATCCACTGATAGGTCGCGTTTGATCTTGGGGCAATTGTTGGTAAGCCATTCGATAGTTCTATGATTGCAATTCGGGTGCTTCAAGAAATTAAACCGCCGTGCAAGGTCACATCTAGCGAGTTTCGTTCGAAACTGGCGAACGCATGGTATGCATCGCCATCGACATGTAGTTCCAATTTTGCAGGAATCATGTGAAAATGTTGATGATCTTATTGCCCAAACAGAGTGCACTGGGTCAGCGGTAGCCACCTGGGAAGACAACACGAGGGTTTTCCATGATCAAGAAACACAGTTCTGTGATTAATTTTCAATCGTTAAACCAATTTAGCTACAGACTGTTTCTCTTAATTCATTTACACAATTTTTAAAATTTTGTGGAGATCAACGTGCTTAGTCTGCTTAATAGTTAATCCACAACTGTCATCCCATCTTGCACACGATTGCAGGTGGATGACCTACTGCTTCTATTGCAGGTTTTTTACGAGAAGCCACAGGAGTTTCCGAAGCAAGAAAAAGCGTAATTTTTTTGAAAATGTATCCCTTCACATTTGAAAGAGTTGCTTTTGCCGTCAGGAAAAGTTCTCAGAACAAAATTCATGGAAGTCTGAACAGTGGCGTATCAGCCAAAAATTTTAGAGGGCCAAAATGTTTGCTTTTAGGCGAGTAATAGTATTTTGTTTGTGACGCCGCTTCTCAAAGCACAAAACGACTAGTTATGCTAAAAATTTTAGGGGGCCATGACCCCTTGGCCCTCCGGCTACGCCTATGAGTCTGAACATTGACTCAACGCATTTTGGATGATAAAAAAATTACTTAACTATTTCTTTGTTTGAGTTCAATTCACTAATTTTTTCAATGGAGTTTCTTTTCAGCATCCGACTCCAACGTTGGTAATTATCATAGGCGGATCCAGGATTTTTTTTAGGGGGGTCTGAAAAACGAATTCATCCGGATGTGTACTGACTGCATAGCAGTTAAGACCCAACTGCACAGGTAACGTTTTTTAACAAACACGGTTAATAACCATACACATTTTGGCTAAATCGCATTGTCACCATTAGCCAGGCTTACTGGGACGTTTCCGGAGCAGAAGCGGCCTTCAAAACAATTCAGAAATTGTTCTCAAATTTATCTAACCTTCAAAAAGTAACTTGTTGAATGTCTGAAAACTTTTATTATTAGCAAAACAAACACAGGTCCACGCCGAAAAACGCCTGGGGTAGACACAGAAGTGACACAAAAACTACACGAACAAACCTGAAATGCCGCCAGTAACCTGTGTTGGCAGTCTGTGCAAGATCCATGCGGTAGCCTATTTTTTTCGAAAATTGCAGATGTTCATGGAATAGAAGTGCATGGCGTTCGGACTTGAAAATTTGTTTATTTTCGGAAAATTTTTCGATTTTTATTGCATAACACCAGAGACGTAACGAGGGGGGCAAGGGGGCACAATTCCCCGGGCGCCGATTTACTGCGGGGAGCAAACAGTCACATCAATGTCATAAGCACTTTTTTCAAAACAGTACATTTGCTTCCGAATGACCTCAGGTCAGAACATGGGAGTGCCGAACTTGTTTCTTGCCCCAGGGGGCATCTAACCTTGTCACTTTCCTGCACATCACGATTGTCTAGCCAAAATGGCGAAATTTGTTTACAAAAATACCTGCCCATCAGTGGCAAACTATATATTAATCACAAACTATTTAAAACAAAATGCTCTTGATTATCGAAGACATTTGACCATAGAAAATAACTTGAAGGTTGAAAAAAAAGTATATTATTTTGAAAACAAGCACAACTCTCCCTCCCCCCAAAAAACGTTTGGGTTACGCGTAGAGACAAACACGCCAAAAAATTCTAAAGCAATAATTATGCTGACTCTTTGCCCTTGAAGGTGTCCATTGCATCACAAGGGCATTGAAAATGATCAGACAATATTTCTCCATGTCACAGAGGGAAACGTGAAATTTGCAGTTAGTCAATGACCAAATTTTCATCCATTCAATTTTTTGTACAAAACGCGACTATAACGCGGTAACGCAATTTTAGAAATACCGCACAGTACGTTGAAAAAAAAATTATTAGAGACAGCAGAATAATGGTCGATAAAAAAGCATCTGATTTCGTGCTGAGCTGAACTTCTGTCCAAAAATTGTTGGCAGGCAGGGGTGTTGCTGAAAAAGAGTTGTGGGATGCCATTCCCACGCCAAATACAAAGGAAAACTGATTCGCCTACAAGAATTTCCACACTGGATCTTCCTGTTTCACTTTAGTGTTACGGTGCTATATACGAGATAACTTGTCATTTTTTCATTTATGCTGCTCCAGGCGCCACACGTAGAATTGAAATGAAAAATCTAAATCTTCAAGTAATGTGCAAAACGGTGTGGGAACGCAGCTCTCACGCGTTCCCACCCCACTACTGACTACACCCCTGCTAGTAGGTCTGATACTAATCAGTAGTCATCTTTAGCATAGCCTACAGCTAATCTAGCGCGCTTCATTTTAAGCCTACCTGACATGTAGGCTACGTTTTACGGTTAGATTTGCTGTTTTGGAATTTACGCTGTAACTGAGCGCTCTAACCAAGCCTGTAGTTAACTGCATTGTAAGTTCGTTGCAGCGTAGTTTTAATGTCTTCACTTAGCTACAGTAATAACATGAACTGCACTCATTCATAAAAGCTTGTAGGAAAAAATAGTTTGATCGGCAGCTTATTCAGCTTTTGTCCACAGTCTGCTCAGTCCCGTCGCCACGGGGTCTTTGGTGAGCTGAGCCCCCCAAACAAAGCTCCAAGCTCCCCAAATTGAAACATGAAACACTACAAATCAGTGGAGTTTTTGTCAATTTTTAGAATGTCAAACCCCCGCACACAAACACAGAGCTCCCTCATTGAAAACTTTCTAGCTACGGTTCTGAGTCTGCTACTTATTCGTCTTTTGTCCACAAGAAGCCCAATCTTACCCAAATGAAACAAGAGTTGCGCAGTGGCATGGCCAGCCCAAAATTGTGGTTGGATCAAAATGTTTGATCTTAGGCGAGCAACAGTATTTTGTTTGAAATACTGCCTCTTAAAAGCACAAAATGACTAGATATTCTAAAAATTTGGAGGGGCCATATCTCCGTGCACCCCCACCCCTTGGGTACGCCTATGTATGCACAGTGTGTATAACGTATATGTAATGCAAATGCTTTGCGTAAACACTTAGGTATTTATATAATATTGAGACCGTATTTTTGATATAAAAACTTGTTTATTAGAAGTTTCATTTATAGTGAAATATACACATTCGGACTGTCCAAATTCAGCAGGATAAGGCTTGCGTTTAATATTTTCATCCCTATCCCTGTGCAAGAAATGGTTTATTTAAAGGCTATGCACAAAAAATTACCTCACTGGACGTTTCTGTGTCGGGAACCATCGATCAGGAAGCGTATCTGAAAAAATTTAGGGGGGTTTCAGACCCCTTAGCCCCTCCTGGATACGCCTATGATTATTTGCACGCAATATATGACTTGTTAATAAAGAACTTTATCAGCAACGTTGATTTTACGCTTGAGAACTTTTAGGTTGATCTAGATTAGGGCTTGGCAATTATTGGCCCGCGGGCCACATGTGGTCGGCCACCACGTTTTCAGTGGCCCGCGGAAGCATTCAGGAAACATCTTCAAATATGAAATTTCCTTCAACTTACACAGCTAACTTGGACCGACACTTGCTTCTGTCTCCATGAGAATATAGGTACCCATTATTTTTTAAACTGGCACCCCTTTCATAAAGATAAAGTCACATTCGCATCCTCTCCTTTAAAAAAATTGTAGAAATTACAAAAATTGTCCGATTTTGCACTATCTTCGTTTCTAAAATTGCTACTCGCAATGCACACTGACAACAAAAGAAAACAAGTGTTTCTTAGTCGTATTGCTTTTATACCTTACCGGTCATCAGACACAAAGGTAGTGACATTTTTGTTGCTGCTTCTCTGAAATTATCCGCTCATACCTTGCAAAACATGACGTTTAGTAATTAAGAAACACATGTAAGCCCCATTCACAAAACATTGAAATTTCTAAAAGTGCAGAATATGTATAAACTGGAATTGGCCAAACTAATGCACAGATTTCATGACGGATCGCTTCCTGGTATTTATAATAATCTGCTCCAGAGATCATCGGATGTACATAGCTTTCGTACAATAGAAGATATGCTAGAAATCAAAACTATTTTATTCCTAGTTTCCATAGTAATATCCTACAAAGGACCAGTGGTATGGAGAGAGGTTAAAGCGGAATGCAAAACTTCGCCTTTCCACCAGTTTAAAAGAGCTATGTGTAATTATTGGCTATCGCAGTACTAACTTATTCTTGTCATTTTACGTACTGCATGTCAAATTGCGATTAAATTTCAACAGACTTTTTCAACTTTAAGTTTCAACACTCTTTTGAGTTTTCCACTGGAGCAACTGCTGAATCATTGTTTTTTGTCTTGGTGAACGTTTGTCCTTATTTGTTCGTTTTCTTGCTTTTCGTGTTTCTTTTGTTTGTTTGCGTCTCTCGAATGTTTGAGAGAATCGACTAGATAACCTAATGGTTTTTTCATACTTCCAACTGCAAGCTTGGGAGTGCTTTTAAGAGTTTACAGACAGCGTTTGTTTCTTTTTGTTTCACACCCGGATGTTTTTTCCAGTAAACAACACAATGCCTTGGCAAACAATTACTCAGAGCCACTCGTAAATTGTTCGAGGTATTCAAACGGTTGCGATACTTGTTTTTCAAATAAATTAGAGAGGAAAATCCAGATTCGCACAAACATGTTGCTGCAAAGGACATTAGAATAGACCGGTGTTTTGTACTCAATTTCTGATAACTTTGCATGTTTCAACAGCTGAAAATTTTTCGTGTTCTGTGGCATCAAACAACTATCACGCTATACTTGCGTCATAAACATTGTAATGACACATACACTTACAGTCGAATCACCAACCATCAACCGTAGAAATAGCAATTAAAATTGTTAAATTAGTAACATCATTCAATAATTAAGCTGGATAATTTATTTTGAGTAATAGCAATTGCAAGCTTTCAAAAATATCGGTTCCTTTGAAAAACGTACCTTCAAGAACACACAAACGCATCCCCAAAATCACATTTAAGTCCCTTGAAAATCTTGTTTCGGGCCACCAGGCTCTGGGAATACTCAGTGGGGAAACGCTGCATTAGCAGATGCAGCCCTCCGCTAAACGCGGCCTTCTCAAAGTGGCCCCCGAGCCAAACTAATTGCCCACCCCTGATCTAGTATGTCATCACTGAAAATGACTTTGCTATCCATGTCAACAGCTGTCACTTTGATTTCCGCAGAAGATGGCACAGACTACTCGCAAAACGAAGCAAGCAGCGAGAGCAACAACGCCCAAGATGATCGGTGGCACGCTGAAGGCGTTCGCACGCAAGAGTATCACCGTCGTAAACGCAGCGGTCATTCCACGTAAGTCGGAAATTATGATGATAGTCAGTTCACAGTAGTTTTATACCGAAACAAATTGTTTTATAGAGACTTCAGTTGACCGCTGTCGCTATTGTGGACTAATGTAAGGGACTGCGATTGTTTCCCCTCAAAAAAGCAAAACAAAGTGATTTAGCAGCGATCTAACCGTTGAAGAAATGGACTGTGCAGTATATACAATGGACAACGCCTTCAGAGCAAGTGTTGCCAATTGAAATACGTCACAAAAGTTTAGTCATGACTGGCGGCGTGTTGTTTCGCATGCGCATGAGAGTTCTTGCGCGCGTCACTAAGTGCTGGTAAAAGAAAGTTGACCTACATGCAGCAGATGTGAAATAAACGCAATGCTGCTGCAAAATCTAATGTATGAGGGTGCAACTCTAAGACCTTGCATTGGCGTTCCGCGCTTTAAAAATAGACGTACTGCGCGTCATGGATAAATACTGTGCCTTTGCCAAATGTTTCCGTTTTTTTCAGTAAAAAGGGAGGGAATAAATAACGTGCAGGATTTTTTTTGAGCAAACCTCAGTTTGTGTGATTTCGTTTGCACTGTAAATTCTTTTGCAGTTTTCACTCATTTGCAAACGCATGTCCTGAAAACTTTTGCAAGATTAGTAAGACGTTGCACGTTAAATGTGAAAAAATCTTTCAAAAATCGATGAAACATTTAAAATTTCATAGTATGCTACCACCTTCATAAACGATTTGTAAACTAACATCTTTTACCGCAGCATTTATTTGCAATATTTGGTTGAAAACGCTTAAAGTTAGCAACACCTCATGTGATGATTCAGTAACTTCACTTTCTATTCGACAATAACGTTGCTTTGCAGACGAAACGTGAAAAGCAATGGAACGTTGAACAAAGACAAAAATGAAGTTATGCCAATGCATAAGGTGGAGCTTGACAAGAAGATCACAGAAGCGAATGGCAAGAAGCTGACTGAAGACGAAGCGGTGGAAGAGGGATCGGTGAATAGTTAATTGAGTTCAGCCATTGAACTTATTGTAGCTATTGAGTTTGAAAGTTAACTGCTTTCTTTAATCTTTTTCTGCAATTGCAGGTAAAATGGGAAACAGTCCTGGTTTACATAAAGGCCGTTGGCTTTCTGATGTACTTCGCTATAATGATGGCCGAAGTGCTCCTTCAAGTAAAAAAATTTCTCATGTGCCATTGCTTTATTAATTATTATGTTTGCCCACAGATTGTTGTCAATGCATAAGGTAGTCTGCTGCATCTTTTTCCCTATTTTATGTTTCTCCAAAAGATGTTTGCTTATCGAACTCCCAGTAATTCTTGTTGACTTACGTAATTTTTGGTATATAGTAACTTTGATATAATCGCGTTTAGATCAACAGTCACCAACCTTTTTTGAGGTGACAGCTGCCTCTTGGGTACCGATTAACGCGAAGGGCTGCCAGTTTGGTGAGAAAATAAAGACGATCAATTTGCTCTTGATTACGCTATTATCAGTAATGATATTCATCTATATTGAAGACGTTGATTATGCTATTTATTTCTCAAAATAATTTTCAGTCATAGTTTTGAAAGGTAGGAAAAGGATAAATGTCAATATGCACCAGTAAGTGGCGCTATGGCGACTTTTCTTCAGAACAAGACCGCGGACTGGTGACTCACGTGGTCCCTGCGGGCGGCCTGGTGCCCGCAGTGACCATGTTGGTGGTCCCTGGTTTAGATGAAAACTTGCCGTTTCTGTTAACATTGCAGAAGCTGCCAAAAGGTATTGATTTTACTGTAGTTGGCTAATTGTCTTTGACAATAAATCCTTTTCGTGTAGAGTTCACTGATCGGAGCGTCCATCTGGTTGAGTGATTGGACAGAAGCCGCAGATTCGCTGCCTGCTAATGAATCACGTTCTCAAACTAGTTACCGGCTGGGTGTTTATGGTGGTCTTGGTGGTGTGCAAGGTAAAAGCCCTAACTACAACTTGCTAGAAATGCGGCATACATCTCTGATATTTTTTTTAACTTAAGACAATGGGCGCGTTTTTTGAAAAGTTTGAGTTTTAAGAAAATTTATGACTAAGGTCTGTAGGCTTTCATCCAGAAATAGAGCGATTGGCAGATATGTAGGACAACGTAGTGGTTTCAGCCGGAAAAAATCCATTATTGTCCTGCCTAAATGCTCCTTATTTCTTGCCAATCAGCGATTTTCCTTTGCTTCGATGTCTGCATACTGTCCATCGGGTGTTTGCACGCGGCCAAGATCCTTCATTACAAGATGCTTTCAAACATGCTCCGTGCACCAATCCAATTCTTTGACACAAACCCGATCGGACGCATTGTAAATCGATTTTCAAAGGTGGGTAGATAGCATGAATGAATATATTCCGTGAATATGGTTGATTTCTTAGGAGGTGCAAGTCATGAAGGAAAGAAGCATTTGAAACTGGACAGAAGAGTTTCGTTGTTGATTTTGCCAAAAAAACACATTTTTACTCTAAACACCTGGGTTGCGGAGTCGGAGGTAAAATATCCGACTCCAACTCCGACCTTTCCAAAATTTCCAACTTCGACTCCTAAACATCAAGGAATAAAATTTGGCTGTAAAAATCAATGGAAATCGTGGTGTACGGCAAGCAATCTTTGTTTCAACAAAAGTTTCAAAAAGAAATTGTACCATTTCAACAAGAATTCCCAATTTAGAAGTGTGATGTAAAAAATGATCCAATCGGACCCCCGGAGTTGGAGTCGGACAAAAAAAATCCGACTCCGACTCCCAGTGTTGTTAGGAATCCGACTCCACCCAAAAACCTCTGATTCCTTACGACTCCGACTCCGAAATTCTGCTGAACACGAAAATAAACCTGACATTCATAATACGTGAAGTATCTAAGTTCAAATCTCCTGCAATCGCTCATAGATTTTAGTTTCTTGGTAGCAAACCTGTTCTGCTTTAAAAGAAAATCTGCGTTAATTAAACATGTTTGGAGCGATTAATATGCGGTAGAGTACAAGTTGAAATATTTGGGATGAAAAGCAATGCGCTCTTTTGTGTAAAAATTATCTGCACTGTTTTCAGTTCAAAGTAAACAATCCATTTTTATATTTACATGTACACACATAGCATTTTCATTCTTCTCTTTAACTGGAGAAGGAATGTGAAAGATAGTAACGTTTGCCAGTTTTGTTTCTTGCTTGCCTCCCCACAATCATTGCATGATACCTAAGTGAACACATGTGCCTTGAGAGAAATGTCCCTAACGAAACTCACAAGGCATTACTGTGGTCAGGACGTGTACACAGTGGATGAAACGCTTCCAAACTCCCTGTTTGAATGGAACGGATGCATGTTTGACGTGATCGGCATTATCATCGTCATCTTGTATTCGACGCCCGAATTCGGATACGTCATTCTTCCCATTTTGGTCTTATACTTCGTTGCTCAGGTATGGCAATAAGCTCGTTGCATAATTGACAAGATGTCACTGATGCCTTTTTGTTGTGCAGTTCATTTGATTCTTCATTGTTGAAGGTTTTGGCTTACCTTTTTAAACTGCCATACCAATGGTGACAAAATGAGTAATAGGCGCGTTCACTTCTTACAAGTGGTTTGTTATCAGTCATTTAAAATTTCCATAAAGTTTTGCAGCTGGCCGAAGCATCGTTTGTAGTTTTCAGCTCTAGCAGTCATATAAACAACCCATGCCGAAATCGTTCTGCACTTACTTAAAACATCAGCTGATAAAAAATGATTCCCAGATGTAAACCTGATTCAGCCGATTGTTTTCTAACGGTTTTCGCAGCTTACCTTTGAAAACAAGTTAAAGACCTTTTCATGAAGGTCTTGGATAGAAATAAATGTGTTTGCTGCCGTAAACTGAGTTTATATGAACAAGTTTGTGCAGGAGAAAAGCTTTTAGAGAAAAACGCGATTGGAAGCCATGCGTTGTCAATGCGCTGCATGACTGAAGCGCCTCAGCCGAAGTTTGAAGCGTCAGAAACGAGCACAGTGTCTGCGTCTGAACGAGGATGGGCCAAAGTGGCGTGATTGCACAGAGAAAGCTTCAGGTTGTCAAATGCGACGACGGCTTCTTTATGAAAAACCAAAGGTGCGAAACGAGGTTTCTTGCCTTGCAAGAGCTTGTGCAGGGGAGCCACAATGGTGGCAAAGTTTGGAATTGCAGCCCTGTAGGAATTCACTGAACCCAGAAAAGATTTTAGGCCTTTGACAGTGGTCGATTTTGGGAAGTTTTGATTGCCTCAAGTTTTTCTGGGTGCGGGCGTATTCCATCGTCACTGATAAGATAAATTCCAGCCACAGAATGTAGCTTCTGCACGACCCAGCACGGTCTTTTTCAAATTGATTTTGAGGCCAGCATCATGGAGTTTTTGAAAAAGCTGGCGGAGGTGAGCTTCGTGTTCCTCCGGAGTAGCAGAAAACACCAAAAAATCGTCAATGTACCCTTGTACATTGTCAAGGTCAGCAGTCAACCAATCCATCAAGCGCTGCATGCTTTGAGGACTGCTGGACAAACCAAAGCAGCAACGAGTGTATTGAAAACCATCCCAAGGTGTGCACAAGGTAGTTTTTTCTTTGTCAGCTGGCGCAAGAGGAATTTGGTGAAATCCAGACTTGAGATCTAGAGTTGAAAAGATTTTCCCATCTTTCATTTTGTTTTGAAATTCTAAGATTCGTGGAATTTGGTATGTGTCTTTCACAATGGACATGTTGAGAGCCCTGTAGTCTCCCACAATTCTGATATCTTTCCCGCCATCTTTTGGCACAATGTGCATCGGTGAAGCATACGGGCCTGATGCGCGTTCAAGCACACCGTTTGCTAGCATTTCGTTGATTTTC
>Ga0210059_1005067_pt1 | contig 21184 bp, 14 predicted proteins | sample Ectturendosymbi2_FD_188042 | JGI IMG/M metagenome (GOLD analysis project Ga0210059, IMG submission 188042) | Ecteinascidia turbinata endosymbiont from Florida, USA - Sample 2 (SPAdes) (version 2) | ecosystem: Host-associated > Tunicates > Ascidians > Unclassified | place: Key West, Florida...
TCGTTTTCTGTTTTTACTGTTTCATTTGTGTGTATGTGTGTCATTTTTTTTCTGTGTTTTTGCGTTGCCAATGAGCTCTTCAGGCCTTGGCCTGCCTTCATTGGCTGTTTGTCAATAAATTCAATTTAAATTCAAATAGTATTTATTGAAGAGAGGCCTCAAAATATAACGTTCAAACTTTTGGACAGAACTTGCCTTAAATGAGTGATAAAAAACTTTTTAAGTTACATAGCAGATATCTGTCACATCACCATTCAAGATACCAAAACTTCGATCAACACTGACATAAACGAACGCAATAACAGTTATTACCAGGAAAGAAAGAGTTTCTTCGCGTATCCTCCCCCGGGCAGGAAGAAAGTGCGATCGCCGTAACCAACTTTGCGTTCCTCGAGTCTCTTCCAGTCGAAGGAATCAAACTCCTTTGACGCCGTCGGGTGGCACGAACTGGCGAGATAACGAAACTGCAATCTGACGGGAAAGTGGGAGGTGGTTGAATAGCAAGCAGCAATTTGAATTAAAAAGCACACCGTGCATGCGCGAGCAACGCATTACCCAGACATCTGCTCATCAGTCCGTTCGAACGCATGACAGCTTGAAAGCACAACCACGTCACTGAACTTGCACAGTTTGATCCACTCAACCACAGCGCCACAAAACGCTGTTTTCTTTCCCTGCAACAAGATGGGACGTTGAACAAATGCGAACCGCAAATGAATTTTAGGCAATTCTAAACTGCAAAAGCAACACTTTGGACGTCAAATTGCAACAATAAACTCGAGCAGAACGGTTGTTGCCGGGATCGTGTCGCAGTGGTTCGCAAACGTTTTCCGTGAACGACTTCTTCGGGCATTTGATGCAAAACTCATAAAAAGCAAAGTTTTACGAAAAGAGTCGTTTATTAAAAGTTAACGATTGCTTGCGATTACACAGAAGGTTATTTATTAAACACTCTTTTGAAAGTGAGCCCAAGTTTGGCACAAGTATTTAAAACTTGCCGTAAAGAAATGGCAATGCATAAAATAAATAAAAGATTTTGAACCTATAATTTCAGACCGCACAGCACCTCATGATCGCCTAAATAACATGGGCGTGGGACGATAAAAATGCAAGATGTTATCAAGCAAGCACCCAGCGCACAAGTTTGAAATGCATAAACTGTGGAGAGTACTTTATGGTGTAGGACAAACATACACACAAGAAACAAAGTTTATAACAATACGATGGTAATTAGTTTAAGAGCAGCATACATACCTTAACCAGTGGTGATCGTAATTGTAGAACTGTGAGTTTCAGTTTGTGAGAAACGTACACTGAAAGCAGAAGGCAATTATTGACAAAAGCTGAGCAGATGCTACAACAATCACAATACATCAAACAATGCTCATGTTTGGAAGAATTTGGATGCGCGTTTACACCACGTTAGCAATCATTAGTGAGCGGCAAAGAACGCAGTTAAGATGCGTTCTTTTGGAAAAGCAAGTTAGTATAAGTATGTTTTAAAAAAGCCCGAGGCTATTTTGCCACAAGATTATCGACACCTTAAAGATAAACTGGAGAAGTTCCACGGTGCTCTGCGTAAAAACAAAAAAACATGGGAATTTATTTCTGCCAGTCAACAGCCACGAAGTAACAACGAGTTGAAAGGTAACAGTGTTGCGATACATTTCGTGTGGTGCAGAAGCTTAATTTTTGCGTAATAACTTCCTTGATGGGTTAATATATTTAAAAGATTTACTAATATTAACACCCTAGCCCACAGTAAATTTTTGCTTCAATTAGACAACAGTTGCGCAAAAAGACTAACAATGATGTTTCACAACCTTAAAATTTCCTTGCGCATGTTTAAACCTTTCTTGACAGAGAGCGCAAGTTACTATAGTAGACAAAAAGATGAAGACAAACACACCTTCCCAGTCACTCGCCACAAGCACTCACTTCCATGACTTAAGCAACACAATGCTGGGTTCACTTTATACAGAACAGGACACGTGCTTACTGCAAAGCGAAAAAAGATGGCAGTAACCCAACGTGGTATGTTGTTCCTAATGCGGCAAGGTTTGGGACAGCTGAACCATTTGGAATGAGCAAACAAACTGTCAAAACAACAGTCAACAAGTTTGGAAAAAACAGTGCTCGAGTTGAAAATTGTACAGGTGCTGGAAGTCAGTTGTAGTCAAAGTCGTATGAATAGAGATAAACGAGAAATTGTTTCATAAAAAAGATTTCTGCACAAAAACATTTGATGTCACCCTTACCACACTTGTACACAGGGCTGCGGAGCTCTCGCAAAAATGAAAAGGCTGCGGAACTCTCTGTTTTCGTAAGCATGGCTCCGGAGCTGTGTTTTTTTATGACATGGCTCCGGTTCCACTCCGGCTATGCTTTGTTAACACGTTTTAACAATTTCGGTATTCCTAGTATCCTTCTTGTAGCAAGTGAACGTGTTATTCCAACATATTTTGAACTAATCTTAAACACTGCCTGGCCTGCATATTGGGAAGGAGTTTGTTCTAGAGCAGGGCTTCTCAAACTAAGGGTCGCGACCCCATTTGGGGTTGAAATATAATTTAGGTGTCACGAAACAAATAGGCTTGACAAACCAGATGTAAATGTTTTTGTAAACTAACGGGACGTTTGCATGTATCGTTGACATCTAGACTGTCCATCAAGGGTCGCCTAGAAAAAACTCTTTTAAAATAGGGTCGCAGAACAAAACAGTTTGAGAAGCCCTGGTCTAGAGTAGTCGGAGTGGGTAAAAATTATTTTAAAAAAATATCCGACTTCGGGCTGATCCTCTGCTTGCTGATTGTAATTGTTTGTGTCACGAAAAAGTCCGTCAGTGTCACACTTCGAGTTTTTGCACAAGGACTTAGCGTCACAAAATGCGCAAACATGCGCTGCGGTGGTATTGACTGACTTGTTCACACCCCACTCCGCAGTAATTCCAGTCTGGTGTGACTAGAACAAGTCACAACTTGTATTAAAAACGCGTTGTGACCTTTAAACCCTGGTAAAACAAACCCTCGGATTTCGCCGCGGCGAACTATTTCCATCAAATTAATTAGTTGCGAAGCATGAGGAGGGTGTCATGGCAACTGTCAGCAGTGGCGTGCGCAGAAAATTTTCATGGGGAGGGGTTCATTTAGTGGCATATGGTGGCCATTTGTATTTGTATGTTTTTCATGATACGCATACCGTATATACTCGTTTTTTTGCCACACTTTTTCTACCTAGAATATGGTCTGTATTTTGCGTGGGGCTTATACGCGCAACATACCCAGAGGGACAAAGTTTTCGCATGAGCTATCACCGAATTTCAGTCATCCAGTCGAACCGCAAATGCCATTTGGCAATGGGCGAATGAAGAAGATGACACCTACCACACTTATAGAAGAACTTCCTTCTTCCGAGGAAGAAGATTTCTTAGGTTTTGAACAATAAAATTGACTTTCATTACATTTTCCTGTAAAAATCAATGCTTTGTGGTTGATTGACCGCGCAGGGTCTTCACTGGTGAAAAGGTCAATTAACCTGCGGCTTATTCGCGAATTACCCTTGATTCTCAGTATATGGCTAAACTTTCTGCTGCGGCTTATCGGTCAGCACTTGCGCTGTTCAACCATAGTAGATAAGACAATGACAATTGTATCGGATAAAATGAACTATCGCGGAGCACAATCTTAAATATGTGTAGTGGATGAAAGGTCTGCAAAAAGTGGTGATATGGTTTCTGTACGCAGACGATAACCCAATTACTCTTTGGCCCATTTACAATGTTCCTTAAAATTTGCATGCAAATTCATTCCGTGGTATTTGCAGTAAGACCAAAAATTAACAAGCAAAAAGTTTGCAAAACAATTAATCTCCTTTGCGCAGGTCATAAAGTTTTTGTAAAATATCAAACTCAAAAGGGTTTTAACCCCAACCCCCGTTGCGTACGCCCTGACTGTCAGTGCGCGAATGATACTGATTTTTGGTCCTCGGTCATGTTCCTGCTTCTAAAGCGTTGCACGTTTTGATCGAATTAGTTGACGGTAACACAGTTACTTATCTTCGTCTTCTACACAATAGCAGCGCGGCAGAAATCAGTGAATAAGAGTTAAGTTTGGAGTTGGTTGGTAGGCTCAATTGCTTGAGCTTTTTGTTACGATGGTTACATACTATTCAAATAACTTCACTTGAAAAGCTATTTGAGACGGTATCATCATGAAAGCCTATGCGTTTTGCGACAGTGTTGCGTAGCCGATGTGTGGTCTGTGGAGACGCAGACAGGGAGAATGCACTTTTCCATTTTTCCTTGTTTTTCAAAATCTTGGACGCACCCGATATCAATAACATCGGTTGCAAAACTCACAGGTCTTCTTCTTCTTTCGTTTGAGCAAGTTCTTTTACCCACTGCTTGGCCGGGCTAGATTTCGGGGCAGGTGTTGAGCAGACATTCCGTTGTCTCATCGTCCAGAACCGTCACGCCGTGCAGTCCGTGGGGGTCAATGGATTGGACATTGGAGGACAACATGGTCGACGGTTTGTTCTTCTCACAGGTCAAAACTCACAGGTGACCTGCTTTAACCAATTATTATCGGCGTTCGGCAATGACTTTAATTCTGGCCATTTTAGACAAGAGCTTTCTTTTCTGTGAAAACGAATAAGATATTTTTGCAAAAGTGAGAGATAAACGGCATGTACATCGTTGCAAAACAACTGTTTAGTGTTCTTTGAAAGCGCAAGTAAGGTCCATGAAATCATGTGAAAAGAGTTGTCACTTCAAGTAACTCAGTCGCAATGCCGCAGCCCTGAAACTAACCTTTAATAATCTCACTAACAGCTAGTCAGCTACTACTGACCTGTGTAAACAATCTCGGTGCAATTCCCAAGTGTGGGCAAGCGTGCCGTGTAGCCAGTTGTATACATCACTGAGCGCTATTGTTTAGTCATAATTCACAATTGACGATAGGAAAGGTGCTGTGAGCCAGTTCATAGAGCCTTGTTTTACAGCGCGCTTAGCAAATAGTGTTGCATGATGCATCTCAGAAAGGGTCCGGAGCCGGAGCTGCTAAATTAACCACCAACTCCGGCTAAATTTTAAAAACAGCTCCAGCTAAATTAAGCAGCTCCGGCTCCACCGAAAATGACCGGCTCCGGCTCCGCAGCCCTGCTTGTACACGTTGGGTTTGGTGAAAACAAATTTTCTTTTCGAGCACAATAGAGTTTACACCATCCAAACCAATTTCATGCAATATGTTGTCCCACTGGTGTACACTGGAAGTCAGTCATTGCTACCATCTTTGCTTGACTGCGTTTAAACATACATTGTTTACCAGGTGACAACTAAGAGCCATTTTGAAATAGCAATGGAATGAAGATTAATCTAACGTCCAACCGTCCAACTTCACCTAATTCATTAGTGTTCCATGGGTCGAAAAATCACATACTTCACATCACTGGATTGTTTGCAACAAGCAAATGTTGAACACAACAAGCAAATGTTGAACATTTCCGTTCAATTCTTTGAAACATTGATAACAGTGTGTGACTAGTGACTGTATAAGTGTTGTAAGTTTCGCAGGAGGTATTGATTCTGAATACTCCTTGACTGCAGAACAAAACAAGACAAAATCAAGATAATCAACCAATTCAGGCATGGGTAAAACTCTGCCCTGGGGCCACATACGACTAATTAAGAGCATGTCAAACTTTTATTAAAAAAACGTATTATTGCTTCACATCTTATTCATTAGTTTACACCATGGGTTACCAAACTTTTTGTTCAAGGGCGACATAAGGTATTACAGTTGGAGGGCCAGACATCTTATGTAATGTGATTGTTTTGGGAGATTGTTTAATGAAAGGAATCCTTTGCCAGCAAAGAATCAGACACTAGGATCTTACTGAGTATATGCTGTATTTCATCTATGAAGTAGGCATCATTAGCTCTTTTCCAAACAGAATCTTTTGGAATGTGTTACATTCTACCAAATCAACAAATTTGTCATAAGTATATTATTTTTTCAGTATTCACAAAATGGCTTCATGGACTGGATTTGGCCCATGGGCCACAGTTTGGAGCCCACTGGTTTACACAAACAATCCAACTATAGTCTTATGCATCTGGTGTTAACTTTGAGAACCCAATGTGGCTTCGCAAGTCAAAAACACTTCCCACCTTTAAACTAGCCACAGAAGTAATTGAACATTAAGCTTTTGAATGTTTAAAATGCATAGAGATTGCAATTACCAACATAGTGTATTTTAAATTTCAACGCCAGTGTTGGGAGTATCACAATCCTAGTTATACAAATAAAAAAAATTTGTGCATATTACACCAGTAAAAACATTCCTGAAAATATCTTCAACTGCACATGCAACAAACAAGCAATAAAAATAAAGCCACAGCCTGTATGTATAAAATAACATGGAAATGTATTTAAAAGACTTAATACATCTTCCTGGCCTCCACTAATCATTTGGTTAGGAATTAGTTCCCCAAACCATGCTTACAAAGATAATTTTAAATTCTTCTTATAGATGTTTCTAGACTGCAAAAACTTTGTCAGCATTTTTGCAAAATAATTAATATTGCCAAACGCAAGAGAATGCAAATGTGGCTTAGAAACAAAAAATATTTAGTTGAGGACCAATAGAATTTGAAGATTTAGAGCTTACAAATAGTTTTTGGTGCACCAAAGCTGGGAGAAATGCCACCTCAATGCTGTTCAGGTGTTAATATCCATGGTACAATTGCTACCTTAAGCTTGCACAGAAATGAGACATTCTGAACAAAGCTGTGGGATAATAAGCACAAAATAAATCAAAGACAGCAAGTACAACTGAGAATCTAGTTGAGAGATCAGTTGTGACTTTAGTATGAAAAATCAATTGTCAAAATACACTATTTATTTTTATTTTGCAAAACAGACCAATTAAAGTGCAAATTTCAGAAAGAATGCAAACCATTTTATTGTGAATCACTTTATACACCCAAACAGTAGCTTCTCAACCAGGGGCCAATGGCCCCTCTGGGAGACCACAAGGTGTTTGCCGAGCAGCCATGAGCAGAGGTCTTCACTAGGGAAGTATGAAGAATAATTATTTTTCATCATAAAATCAAATTCTATGTTCTTTTTTGTTGAAGGGCAAGGGGCTCTATGCATTAAGAGCCTGTCTTGGTGCAGGGCCACAGACCATGGAAACTTGAGAACTGCTGACTTAGACATTCCATTAGGAATAATTCAGAGAAAAGACAGTGTACTTTTAGATTATGATATAAAACAAAAACTAAAAAATGATTTGCAAATGACAAACACCAGCTGAAAAAGTGTACTGAATTTGAAAAGAAGTCATAAAAGGATGATACTTTTTGAAAAAAGACCCTGCGAGTCAATGATATTTTTTGAAAAAGACCCCTGAATCAATTCAAAGACATACAGTTTGTCTCATGAATGAAATTCAAGCTTTACTGTCTTTCCCACAAACCTTTTTACTTTTTGCATGGAAATTCGCCAAATTTTATAATCCAAGTTACAAACAACTTTGGCTGCAGCAATACTATAGAAAAGATGTGGTGACTAGCTGAGGTCACTAGCACAGTCAAGCATTGTTTCTTGTGACTTTTTCTGATCAATCTCATTACGCAACTCAACTAGTATCATTAATAACATTTCAAAATGATAGATATAATTATAAAACTTGCACTAATGGAGTAGGCACCAAAGCAAACAAAAAACTAAATAAAGAAAAATTTGATCTCAATTTACAGAAAAACATTGCATATTTTTTCCTCCAGATCATAAACCTTCAGTATATCAAAATATAACTCTTAAAATAGTTTATATAAACACTTCATTGCCTTATTGGGTGTTGAGACAACCACTAAAATTTCTGATTTTATTGTGAAACATTGCTACAATTTTTTCTGATGGTGCATGTTCAAACTAACTTCCATTTTTTAAATCCTTCACTTTCAAAATGATGGAATTGACTGTTTGATCGTCTCCATAGCATTAGTAGATCACCAAAAACAGCATTTTGTTGAATATTACCTCAATAGTGTTGCACAGTGGATATAAAAAAGACCCTTTACATCACTTGTGAACCACTCATCTGATTCCAAACAAGTGTTTTGTGTTAAGATTATAACTGTGTGTAGAAAACATATTGAAAAATTATAAAAATACAAGGAATTGACCCTACTGGAATTGAAGCTTGTTTTGGCAAGTATTCACATGTGGCAGGCAAAAAATTTACATGCAACAGCATACAAATGTATCGACTGCATGCCATTTATAGAGTTCCACATGAAAGACAAGACTTGGCTTTGTTGCTACAGAAATATGCAAACTCTCCATGTGCAAGAAAATGTTCTTGCAATTGCAAAATCGTAACATTGAAGAAAATGTTGAAGAAGGCATCATGCCTGCAAAAGTGCTCAGTTTTACCACAACAAGTGACCCTTTTCTTACTATTTAGTTCATACAAATATTCTTGATACAATGCAATTCCTTAATGTGATAGAACAAACAAACTCAGATTTAAATGCAGCACCTTAAAATCAGTCTTAATCAATTTCTAAAGTCAATACAAGAAAAAAAATTGATTTTGTTGAATACATAGCAACTTTGAAAGATTCAAACCTTTACCTTCAGAATTAATACTTAGAATATCTTGATCCATATCAGATGTCATATATGGATTGTTACCAGATGCTGGAAGAAAATACTCAGGACAAAAATAGCCTACTTTCTCCAAGTTCAATGTAGAGATAAGCAAATCACAAGCAAGTTGTCCAACATTTCCAACTGCTATTGACGGCTGAAAATGTATTTACAAAATAAAAAAATTACATGGTATGTACAAAACCCAAAGTTAATGATTAAAAATAATAGCACTATAAACATACCAAAATGAAAACATGGTCCTGGAACATTGCTATGGAGCTTTTTTCACTGATGAAGGTGAACATCTTGAAGTGACAAAATTTTGCTTGGATGAATCTAAAGTTACTGGACAGTTATAAAATCGAGCATAGCTGAACATGAGACAAAACATCCAATAACAATGCCAGATAAATATGGTACAGATAAATGTTACAGTGTTTATTACATAAAAAGCATTAATTTCACACAGATTCTTGACAGAAAAAACAACCTCAGTCATTAATAGAACAAGTACATACGCAAACAATTGTTCATTCAACATGTCTTACAACAAGTAATTAATCACCAGTAAATAAAAACCATGAAATGCCCGAAAATGCAGGAAGCAACATTAACAATAATTACATAAATCATTATAACCCAAAAATGACAAGTTGAGAACAACCGTAAAAAACTATGCTGCATTATTCCTGACATCACACAAGCAAAATACATTTTAAAGCATTCAGAAAACTTCATATCCACAGTGAAATTCAAGTTAAATGAAGTATATGCCATGCAAATTTGAGGAAAATTTCCTTACGATTTACATCAACCTCATTAATAACTTTTCCATTTATTTCCCACATAATCTGTAACATTTTAGGTAGCACTACACCTCAATGAAGACCTGCAAACAACACTTTGTTTCCTGTCCACACTCATACTGGTAATAATCAACTGTACTGCTCATACCAACAAAGGTTATCACAATCAAAATAGTTACCCATTGAAGTCAAGCCAGCCTAATTTACATCTCTACACTTCATGACCTTCTCTATCCAGCACTACATCGAATTCAAATCACGTTTCTTCAATAAACCAACATTAAAATTATTGTATTATTTGCTGAGAAACAATTGATAAATATCTGATATACCACGGTTATTTAACTAGGCTTCATACATCTTCATAATCCATGAATAGTTTAAAAGGAATCTCCAAAGTGATTTAATTTAAGTATAAAAAAGCTCCATATAAACATAATTCTTCCAGTTGATGACTTGCTTTTTTAAAGTAACATAAAGCCTTCCTCAATTGTTTCAAAAGACGTCTTAGTTTATCCATAAATTACCAGTACTCCTATATGACCTCCATAGCAATTATCACTTTTAACTAGTTGCAATTAAAACCACTGGTGTGTATGGTGAGTCTGCCTCATTGCTGATTAGCCTCGCAGAGAAACTTGTTGATAGGTCTGGTGAACCCAGGGAGCAACAATGGTTCCACCAGGGCCTGTACCTGGCTGTGGTCAAAACGAACACTGCTAGCATATTGGCCTGTATGACACTTTGACTTGATTTTAGTTGTTCCCAATGCACTGAACAATATTATTGCCCACTGCTCATGACTTGACTTTGTTCTAATGTATATTAGTTATTGCTAAAAGTTTGTTCTTTCTGTAAGTTTCATTGACCCCTTGTGTAGTGTTACTTCGCTCATTGGTTGGCTATCTTGTCAATTGCACAACCTATGATGATGCTACAGCATTGTGATATGTTCACATTGCTTGAAACTTCTAACGATTATATATTCCGTAAAACAATCAGGTGGTAGAATTGAAACTTTGAATCTTGATTTACAAGATGCACTTATAATTTTCTGTGCTTCATAACAAGCTACATGAACATGTCCATAGGGTTTTACAAGCATACACATGAAAAAAGTTCATAGGGAGATTATTAAATGAAAAATTAAATAACTGATTTTATCCTGCAAGGTGAAGGTTTTGGTTCATTTAATTTTGAGAGGCAAAGCCAAAAGCATGAATTAAATTAATTCAACCTTGCTTAATTTGCTATTTACGGCATACTTAAAGTGTTCACCACGAATACGTTTGATATTTTTCATTCATTTTCTGTAACAATGAACTTAAGACCTGTCGAACCATACTTCAGTTTGGCAAGTGCTCATGTTGCAAGCTCATCTCTTACACCTGCTATAAAATGCTTCAACAGCACCTACCAATCCACCACAAAAAAGATTAACATGTTATGTTGCTCACATCTTTAATAGCTGGCAAGTAAGCCAATCTACATAAGCTAACATTTACACAGCTGAAGCCAAAACGCAGATTTATACATACATGGCAAAGCTCAATGAAACATTTCTAACACAAAATTTTCAAACATATGTAAAAGTTCAAAAAAGTTATATAAAGGCATTAACCATAAAATAAACTATCAATTCGGCTAAAAACATAAGATACACAAAACTTAAAAGCAATTGAAAAAATAAGCTCAATTTTAAGCACCAGCAATCATTGATTGCAAAATAAGCAATACAACACAAAATAGCAAACCACAAAACATCTGCCAATGCAATGTGAAACGTCAGAATCACCAAACACTGAAATAACACTAGAAATTGAAAAATATCATAAATACTAGCAGTAGCTCTGTCACATTTTTGGTTGATCGTATACATTGCTTTTATCCATAGCAGTATTCAGCGAATGATTTCGATACATCCCACACACTCCAAGATGCTGAGAAAACGTTTGGGATTTGCCATGAAAAGTTGACGGTGCTGTCTCTGAAGTAGCAGAAAGTTCGCCATACACACTGGAAGATGTCTGATATAAAGGGTGGTGCGGTATACAGAAAGCGTTTCTGTACATGTCATCCTTAATACTATCGACATTAGTGAAACAAGAGAACACAGGATTCCCGCGATTTGGACACGAGCCAGCCTTTTCCCGTCTCAGTGCTTCTGTGGCAGTCGAAAGCAGATCCTGACGATTTGCAGTCTCAGGTTGTTGTATGACTTCAGAAGTCATGTTTACTTCCAGTTCAGACGAGAGTAATGTATAATCCAAAAAAATGATTTTGCTCCTGGTCCAAGGTCAGCGTAACAGCAATAATTCAATCAGACCAAAGTGCCAGTGGAGTAGTCACGATTGTTCAGTTGCCGATGGCAACTTTTCCAAAGGCTAACAATGTGGCTGGACGAGATATTTACGGTTGGTTGCATTTCTTTGGCTATGCGCAGTTCCCACACTGTTTTTGCATCCTACGTGAAACAGGTAAAACTGTAACTAACACGGACTATTCTGTAACTTTTGCAATAGGTTGTACCGAAACAGAAAAAACTGTACATGCGAACCACTTCGAGCTGTTTCGGAAAATCATGTGATGACTCAACTAGAATCACGTAGGCCTATTCACAAAAATAATCTTAAGTCGAGTCACATTCTTTGAAGCGAACTCTTTGAGTCCTTGTGAGATGTGTGGAGTAATGGATTCTTATTTACTGTGTTAGCATGGTACATTTTGATTTCGCAATGGCTAAATTGTGACTTTCCTCGATTGTGACTTTGTTCTTGCTGAGGCATCCCTCAGATTGTGTTTTTTTCATAGCCCTACTTGCAAATGCAAGGTGGACCAAAATTCGAAAATCTCCACATGGATTGTGGCCACGTAGTTGATAAGTTGTGACCGATTTTAGGCACATTTTTAGGACAGTCATAATCGAAAAAATGACAATTGGTAGGTGTCATACAAACACAGTAGGCTAATTAGCATTTGGAAATTGAATCAAAACAAAGCTTGAGTGGGACACTTAATTGTGCTTTTTTGTTGTATTTGTTCGTGGTGGCTCGTGTTTGTAATCATAAAAATGACATCAACTTGTATAACCGCATTATGAACTTCAGTGAATGCGTTCTACAGGCATTAACTTCAGCATTTGCCCACAGTGGTTAGGAACCAACGTTTTGCCAACTGTGGCGCCATCTCCAGGCCGCCACACAACCCTACACTACACAGCTGACCAGAAATGAGAAGTGGAATTCCTCGACATTAATGACAAATTCACAATCATCTTCAGAAGTTGTGCAATGATTAAAGGCTTTGTAATACCCACAGGTAAAGGAAAACGGTTCATTACTGGTTAATTACACCAACGAATTACGACATTTATGTCAGTCTTATTCAGAGAAGATTTAGATCAGGCGTGGCCAACCTTTTGCACGCCATGCGCCAATTTTTCCAAACGTGAGTAGAGATGCGCCATACCGTCCTACATTTCTTGTAGCAATGGTACTTCACATCATTAGTGATTTACCAGGTTATATAATCAAATACAAATGGAATATATGGCAACGCAGCAAATAAACTCTAAATTTACTCATTTTTAATGAGATTTCAAACATTTCACCAATTTTTCAATGGTTAGAGTTAAATTTGTTGCTGAAAGCAACGGAAAATTTTTCAATTTGAAGCAGTCAGGCGCGACCCTCGTTTTTCTGCCAAACAATTTCGTGGACGATAATGCTTATTTGCATATATATATCGTTTCAAAACCACATATATACAACTTAAGCGAATTTTCTTATTCTGGGAATTTTCACATGGTAAGGATCTCCAGAAATTAATCACGTCGTGTGTACCAGGGACACAAGAAAGCGCATCAAATTTCGTTTTCAATATTAAATTTGATTTGAAGTCAAGAAGTTCCATTTATATGTTACTTGGCGTTTTCATTATCTTTTTTTCACTAAGTGTAAATAGGTTTATGAATACCAAAATGCAGTCTTTTCCTTCAGCAAAATCACAAAAGTGATTTTCAAATTAGTCTCGCAATAACTTGATCTTTATAGCGCATTTTCTCATATTGCCATTATCATTCAATCTGCTCCTTTAATCGATAAAAATATTGGAAAGGCTTACTATATCACGATTACAGGCAGACAATGCGCCACTTCAAATCATCCAATGCGCCAAATTTGGCGCATGCGCCGTGGGTTGGCCACCCCTGAATTAGATCATGGCGACAAATAAAGGAAAGAAACTTACCTCAGCAGCCTAAACCGATTTAAAAGATAAAATGATTAGCTCAAAGTTTCCTTTGGACATGAAAAAGACATGATAGAAATCGCCATCAATATGGGAAGAAAAATCAATCAAAATATGACAAGAAAGATAATTCACAGGCTTGGGCTAAGCTATATAATTTCCCCACCTGCTGGTGCTAACTCTATCGAAGAGAGAGGGAAGGTTAAATACGAAGGCAATAATTACCTACAAAAGAACCACCACAATTGGACAAGAACTAACCAGTTAGTCAAGCACCTTGCTTTAAATAGGACTAAAAAACAAACCCAACGTTCGTCAGGGTCGTGCAAGCACTGTGCACTTTCTGGTTGCCACAAATAGGACAACAAATCCATGCGTCCCTGCCAACTGTTTCACAAATCTTGACAAAAATAAAGTTCTCCAAATGAATCAAAAGTTTGACATGTGTAAACAATAGTATTTATGTAGCGTTTCGTGTCATATGCAATAAAAAGGTACATTTTCCAAGATTTTATCACCGATCAATGCACCGACGGTACTTAAAGTCATAATCGTTGCCAGAAAGTATTCATTGAGGGGGGCTTCACATTTGTGCATGGGGGCTTGACATTCTGAAAATTTGACAAAAAAAAAAATAAAAAAAAAAAAATAGTTCAGTGGTTAAGTGCCCGCCTCCCAATTGGAAGGTTGGGTGTTCGATCCACGGCCACTGATTGAATTGCCGTCACGCTCCTTGTGCAAGAGCGTTCACCTCAACCGCCCCGGCAAGAAGCACAATTCAGGCTTCGGCCTGCCGCCAATCGCCGTCACCAAAAAAAATACTATGTACTAATCAAGCTTCAAATAACCTGTGACTTCAAGCATAGGCTAAATTCAAACCATCTAAATTACCTGACATAGAGCACTCATAATACTAAAAAATGCCATTTCTGCTACCTGATAAGAAGCATGAATGTTTCTTTTAGGGGCCTCTTAGCCTTGCTAGCAGTCTTTGCAGCACATCAGCAAGAATACAAAATTACTTTGTAAACTAAGAAAAAATGTCCTATAAATTAAAAGATTTAGTGTGGTCCCTGCTATAACAAGTGCATGTTGTCTTATTTTCTGATGGAAATGTTCACCAAGGTACAACATCACATAAAATGAGAATTTGTCTAACTTTTTCATCTCAGAGACACAAAAAATACTACTGTCACTTACCGATAGGTTATATGGGTTCAACTGTGGCATATTCATAAAATTATCTATATACCAAATACTTCAATGTCTAAAATTCATCATTTGGTATAAAAAATTATGTTTGGTATAAAAAGTTATCATCTGGTATAATATTTGCTTTTATTTGATAGGATCTTTTCAAGCCTTTTGGAAGAAATTTTGACCCACAACTTTTTGGTATAGAAGTTGGTTTGAAGCTTTTGTTTATTTGCTCATTGGAGATGGTGGTGGGGTCCTTTTGAAAGGAAGGTACTTGTACATTAAAGTTGCTGTTGGGGGCCCCTTTGAAAACAAGGTGCTTACACATTACAATTGGTGTTGGAGATCTCTTTGAAAATAAAGAAATTTGCATTACAGTTGCTGCTAAGGGCCCCTTTGAAAGCAAGATGCTTAAACATTACAGTTGCTGTCGGGCCCCTTTGAAAGAAGAGTAGGCTACTTACACATTACAGTTTCTTTTAGGGGCCTCTTCAATGAAATTTAAAAGCAGAGTACTTACATATTAAATTTGCTGTTGGAGGCCCCTTTGCAAGCAGATCATCTTCAAATTGCAGTTGCCCTTGGGGGCCTCTTTGAAAGCAAAGTACCTGCACATTACAGTTTCTGTAGGGGGGGCTTTTGAAAGAAATGTTCTTACACATTACAATTTTTTTAGGGGCCCCTTTAATGATGTTTAAAAGCAGAGTACTTACGCATTTCAGTGACTGTTGGGGACCCCTTTAAATGCAGATTACCTTCAAATTGCAGTTGCTGTTGGGGGCCCCTTTGAACGCGAAATACCTGCACATTACAGTTTCTGTAGGGGGGGCTTTTGAAAGCGGAGTACTTACTTATGATCTCCTTTGTAGTACATTATATGAGTGAAAATTAAGTTTTTCACCAAAATAAGGAAACATTTTGTGCGTAACACCTCAAGGGGCCCCCAAAACGGGGGGCCCGAGGCAAGTGCCTCGCTCGCCTTCCCTTAAACACACCACTGCCCATATAACCTGTCAGTAAGTGCTCTCCTGCAGTAAAAGCATGTTATTTCGTGCCTACTGCATGCCAGTGAATGCTTGCCTACTGTGGAGCAAATACACACCGGCAAGTATGAAGCGCTTGCGCGCTGCATACAATAATGCCTACAGAATTATGCATTACACACCCAGAAATGTACGTGTTCGCCCACACCAAGTTAGCCATCGTGTCACGACTTTTGATGCCTTATTGAGAAATAATCTTTATCGCTTCTTGCAACGTTGTGCAACTTCATATAACTTTTTCATCCAATTTCTTCAAATGCCTGATGCGTTTTACACATCTTCGTTTTTCCTCAATTATTTAACGCTCATGTTTAAACGGTGACCAACTGATATAGTTGTTGATGCGTTGGACCAGTGTACATGTCTCAGCAATATTGATTTTGCATAACTTCAGAAAGCTCCCGTGCACTGCTTTAAAAATCAGGAATAACAATAGGCTGTTTCAAAACTTAGGAAATTTATTCAATGTCGATCTCAGGATAAATGCGTTATAAAGCATTTGAAACCTTGATTGGAACAATGCATGTACTGTGTGCCAATGTTCACCCCCATCACACTCATTTTTTACTTCTTGCTCCTTTTAACGGTTAGCTGTTTACCTCAAAGTTTTGATGTAAGAATGCCTTCATTTCTCTCACACTACTGGATCCCTGTATTATGGTGGGTGTATGACGCTACAGTTGGGGCGATGTTAAAAATGTTTTCTTTCTTCTATTCGTGTGATCATGTGCAAACACCTATTCTGTAATTAGTTATGGCCAACCATTTTTTTGTGCTCATGCGTTGTTTACTGCGCCTACGATATGGACCATGTGTCTGCATTAAATCGTTATTGTTATTATAATACTCTGGTCAAACTTTCTTCACTGTTTTGCCCAAAATCAGCGACGTGGGAACAGCGGCAGGGCAGGGGAAAGTGAAATCGTTAAGGGCAATGGAAACTTGTACCAAACAAAACAAATCGTTGCCAATTATGTTTGTTTCTGTACAGCAACAATGTTGACCTCAGACATAGACCTACTAACAGAAATTATAAAAAAACATTTTGAATTTTCTGGGTGCTCGAATAGCCATGGGTGTAGGAGCAGTGCCGGATTAAGAATAGTAGCAAATGTAGCAATTGCTACGGGCCCCGCGGTCTTCCGCAATAAATCTTATTGATTATATTGTATATAAAATATTTTTCAAACTAAGAAGTCAGTAATATGCCAAATTTGCCGTAAGTAGCAAGAAAAAGTTTTCAATTGAAGGCTGTCCGTGTCCAGAAATTTTTGTTTGATTCTTTTTGTACAGTTACGCAACAAAAGGCATAAGATTGCGGTCAGCAGTGTTGCCATTTTAACTGATTTGCTGCTAAATCTAGCAGGATTTTCGCCCTGTTCGCTGTAAAATTGCCAATCTACCAGTTAGCTGAGTTCCTATCAGGATTTTACCAACAATTTGGCAGGCTTAGCAGGTAACAAATTCCTGACCAAAAACCTATTTCAACAGTTTTTCAAGATGAAATCGTTTACCCCTTCTTCATCCAAAAATACACTTCTCTTTTTATGACGTTTTTAATTGGGTAACACCAGAAAAAGCACAACTAGCTGCCTGCAATTATTTGGAATTTTTATTATGAAGCAACGAAGCTGCTCCAAGCATATATCAGTGTCATAATAACAAGTAATTAGATAGCTTGGGGAACCTTAAATGATTTGCTTGTGTGCTTGGTGAGCGTGTTAGGTCAAAAGACAACATTGGCAGAATATGTTTTTATCCCAGGACACGATATTTCCAAGTGGTTCAGTTACACAAGTAAGTATAGTAATGTTTGGTAAAAAGCTTCCTCGTAATCCAAAGCTGCCAAAAGTTTCGACAAATACGTTTGCAAGATTGAGATCTTAAAAGTTGGCTCAATGCCTACTGCCTATCCTACTGATTCAAGAAAAGCCTATTGCGAAGTTTGCAATAATGCAATCATAGCGAAACACTAAGCTTGAAAGGCATAACTGGTAGCAGAAGCATTCAGTTAAGACAAAAGATCTTTTTGCGTGCCCCCTAATGTAACACAAAGTTTTAAGTTACAAAGACCAGACTTAGAAAGTTATAGGAGTGAAACTATGCTCAAATTGTTTATCGCTGAGCATTGTTCTACTGTATAAAAACATGCAACCATTTGAAAGAGATCGTCAAGAACACTGCGTCATACAAAAACCGAGGTAGGCGGCAGTTGCGTTGTTTGAAATGTTGACCGAAAGAACATTGTGGTGGTCAAGATAGGCATCTTCAGCTCATGCTCTTTGAGAGCAAGTGCAAGAAGAAAAATCAATATATTGCGTAGCTTTATAGCTTTCTTTTAATCATCTTAAAATAGCCGATTTTTTAATAGAATTTCACTGCTTTTAGCAGATTTTGGCTGCAAATTTGTGACAAGACTTCTAGCAGAATCTAGCAGTTTTTTGTGACACCATTTAGCAGATTTAGGTCACAGCCATCTGGCAACATTGGGAGCCAGTACGATACAGTCAGATTGTCATTTCACAATGCGAACTGGAGAGAGCATGCAGAGAGTAACACCAGCTGCACGGATGCCTTGCCCACACACTTTACGTTTTAGCAGGTGTTGATGCGTTTTTTTTAACTTAGGGCCCCGTTCTCGAAATGCTACAGCCCCCGCGCTACCTTAATCCGACACTGTGTAGGAGCAGGCAAATTTTGGGAAGTGCGAAGGATTTTTGCTCGAATTTCCCAAAACTTGCCCAAAAGGTTTTAAGATCGTTAAGACTTGTTTTAAGTATGACCTCCGAAAAGGCTTTCATGTGTTTTACTGCAAACGTTTGGTGCCATTGTTTGAAATCACATAACGTTTGCAGCCACTTGTACCCGGATATTCAGGGATTCTGTCCAGATTTTCAGGGAATTTGCTCGGATTTTCAGGGATTTTGTTCAAATGTTTGACAAATCAAACTTTTGGGGTACGCTTGCACCCCTGTACCCCCGCCTTCTACACCACTGCCAATAGCTGCCATAAATTTGCTTGAAGTCGATCTTGACAAAACATGAAATTACCTATGATGCCGTTATAAAAAGGCACATCCACCAGGTTGACCCCCATTTGAAAGGTGCCCCATTCATGCCCCCGCTCTCCGGCGTCCCTGTCCAAAATCACTTTTTGAGTTCCATTCCAGTGCTAGGATGAAACAATGAAGCCAACGCTGAAAAGTTGTAACCATTATTTATCTGCACTCTCCAAACAGCAGTCAGTCATCTCAGCACTGTATCAAATGTGCGTTTTTGTGGCCACCATATTGGGCCTACACACAAAAAATTTTTTGTGTTATTTGTGATAGCTTTGAAGACCAAGTGCAACTCTAATGCATTAAAAAAAACTTTCACCTATTACAACGTATCCGATAACGTATCCAATTTGCCCAAAGAGAAAAAATTTCCCTAACCATCAATGATTTTTAAGATGTTGGCAAGCACACCCAACTTGCAGGAACATCCAAGCTCGGGCAGTGCCCCCTGTTGCCTCTCCAAAATTTGTGCCCAGAAAATTTTGTTGTAAACATGTAATAAAAACAAAAATCTTGCTCCCCTAAAAATGTATTTTGATGTCCTAAACCTTAAAATCTGACTATGGGCTCCAGGGCCTGGGAACAAAGTCGATTGTAATTAATCTTGACATCCAATGGTCGTGCCGTTGTGCCAAGCAGCTCTGCATATAGCTGTAACCAATTGTGAGTAACGCAGCTGTAAGAGAGAACTTAACACAATTTTTGTTATCACACTGATTTTCTGACAAGACATCAACTAAAACCGCCAATTTTTAAATCTCAAAAGTTTGTGAAAAGAAAATTCTGTTCAGGCGGCTTTTACATTGTAAGCCTTTGTTGAAACTCACCATGCGGTGTAGTCATTGGTGCTTTGGCAGGAATTGCGACGCTTTGTGAATGTAAACGTCTTTAAAAGTTTAACAAATAAAATTGTCCGTTATGCACTTAAACTGATAAAATCCAAAGAACCCAATCAGTGCTTCCTACCAAAAGCAACGAAGTACAGATATAAATTTATTTAATGTCGCGTTGAATGGTGTTGCTCGTTCAAAATGCTGAGAACCAGGCGCGTAGCCAGGGGGGGGGCAATCGCCGGCCAATTCCGAAAGTAGAACCAGCAATTTTCAGGTTAATCAAGCTTTGGTGTGCAAGCCAAAGCAAAACGTCAGTGCAAATCAACGAAACTGCTCAAAGAACCTTTCCTACTTCAGCTTTTAGACGAACCTGATCAAAGCAGTATGGTTTACTAATTGTCCATGATTAATCAAACCTTGCATATAGTATAAATGCTAGAGAATTCATGCCATGGCTTACCTTTACCTGAGGTTTAAGCTCCATGTGGAAGTTGGTGATAATGAAACACAGACTTGCATATGCGCGCTTGTAGTCACTAACCGAAAGTAAAACAAGGAGTAACACTTTACGCAGCTGTTTCTGGTGCGCCAGATTGCTGTATCCACCTACACTTACATGGGCGTCGGAAGGATTTTTTCCAGAGGGGGAAATGGTGGATATATCCAGGGGTAACCAAAAAAATTTTCCAGGTGGCCCAAAAGTCGTTAAATTTCGTTTTTCCCTCTCGAAACTGAGAAAACAACCTTTTTTGCTAAAAATTTAATACGAAAAATGTGAAGTTTCAAAATCCCCTGCTCCCCCTTCCGATGCCCATGCCCACCTAATGGTGATGTGATCTAAACTTTATTTCAAGAGCATCGCAAAAATTCCTTTTTGATAGCTCTGGCGTGCTACAGATACTGTATGACTAACCCTTGTCTGCAGCATCAACAGAACATCGTAGATTTTTGTTTTTGAAAATTTTAAAACTAAATGCGTGAATATAACAGTGATATACGTTTTATATGCCATGAAGCACAAGCCTTGGCTAAGAAACAATCCAGTTTCAAAGTCTTTTTTACGCAGTTGGGCCACAGACACTGTTTAGCAACAATAGCATTTGTTTTAGATATTTATTTGTGTGTATTAAACATGTAGGTGTACTGCGACGGTTCAATCATAATTATAGCTTTAACGGTTTCATCAATGGTCTCCGATTACCTTGCCGGCAAGTAAAAAAACAGTTTTGTCAAGTAGTCAGAACCGACCTGTACACAGTCTGAAAGTGTTTCAACTTTCATCTAATGTTAACTGCCACCCTATCCTACGCAGGGGCGGAGCCAGACATTTTCATTTGGGGG
>Ga0210059_1005068_pt1 | contig 21180 bp, 14 predicted proteins | sample Ectturendosymbi2_FD_188042 | JGI IMG/M metagenome (GOLD analysis project Ga0210059, IMG submission 188042) | Ecteinascidia turbinata endosymbiont from Florida, USA - Sample 2 (SPAdes) (version 2) | ecosystem: Host-associated > Tunicates > Ascidians > Unclassified | place: Key West, Florida...
TCATGACTGGCACTTATGCACAAATGAAAAGAAGAGCTGAGGATAGAGAAGAATGGCGGAGGGATGTCATGAGAGACCTGCCGTAAGGCAGATTACCTTTATGATGATGATCCAATCAAGCAGTCGCCCCGGTCATCACCAGACCTCTGCACGCCACTGATCGGGCGTAGCACGAGGTACACCATTCCCGCATTTCTGACGGGTGAAAAAATCCCCTTATTTTTTGTGGGACTACCAATTAATCCACGCTGGTTTCTTCATTGTTGGTGAAAGTCTACACGAAAGAAATTATCAGCTATCTTCATTGAGGCAAGGCATGTTTTCTTTTGAATAGGGCATTTCCCATTTTTGTTCCCGGTACCGCATGTCCATATATAACCTATGGACTGCCAGGAGAATGCTGACCATGACCGTAGTGAGCCATGCACGAGGTTCTCGGATTAAGGGAAGTACCGGTCTGGACACTGGACGTCCAGACCGTATGCCTGTGAGGAAGTGATTTAAAGCACCATGCTAATCTTGACTGTTCTTTGTCAAAAATTTTAAATGTTTGCTGAACCTTCTGTTTTTCTAATGTTTCGAAAGGTTGGAATTATGATTTAATTTAATTTGCACACCGTTCTGCTCATAAAATAACCTAGCGGTTTGTGTCTTCACTTTCGTTGAATGAGAAGTTTGTCCACATTCTTTTTCGGCAAGAAAAGTCATGCAAGCAAAATTATTTGTAAGAAATTAAAGAACAAGCTTTGGTTTTGAAAAATCGTTTAGCTATGTACGCACGTGTGTTGACGAACTTGTGGTTTGAGATACCTGTTGCCAATCTAAGGTTTTATGGAATTATCTGCCTCAACTTTATTGAGTAACTGGTTTTTGCCTTATCCGACTAAACTTTCTGCGAGAGGGAATTGACTCAAGAAACGAGGTCTTCGCTTCCGGAAATACCAGGCAGAATTAATTTGACTGACAAAAAAACAAATCAAAGCCTTGTTTATTAAAATTAAGTAAATCAGAAACCTTGAAAAATAAGCATTGCTCAAAGGTGAAGCACATTCACCTGTTCTGTAGGTGCGTTTCTTCTTACGATTTTGGATAGTGTCACATACAGTTTTTCGACAATATCATATAGGCAGTTGTCCGGTGGCGGTTGTCCTAAGTGGCAATTGTCCTATGTGGCAGTTGTCCGGATACCAGCGCAGACTTCACTTTATTCTTTCGGCCGTTAGCATGAAATTATTTGTCATTTTGTGTTCACCCTTAGTTATTGGGAATTTTCGTTTCGGCCGACAACAGAGATGAGTGGACTGTGAAATTGTTCTGTCAGAGCCCAGTCCTGATCCAAAAAAATTCAATCCAATCCAGCCCGGATCCGCAAATTATTTGAAGATAATCAGTTCGATCCAGTGCTGATCCACCCATGTAAACCCATGTAATTTTTATGCAACATCTATTTTGCCGCATGGGGCAAAAGCATTGCTGGGGCTATTTTGCCTTTAGCCAAACACAATTGGTTGAAGGCAAAAGAGCTCCAGCAGAGCTTTTGTCTGAAGCGGCAAAATAGATACTGCATAAAAAATAAATGATTTTATAAAGATGCCAAACTTTAGTTGTGATCAGATTTTGCAGATTTCATAAATTTGGGCAATTCCAAAAGGTGCAACTCATGGGGCAAAAGCACTGCTGGAGCTATTTTGCCTTTAGCCAAACTTCAATTATTTGAAGGCAAAATAGCTACAACTGTGCTTTGGTCTCAAGAGGCAAAACAGGCACTGCTCTTTTGGCATTTCCAAGATTATGAAATCTGTAAAATCGGATCACAACAAAAACTTTCGATATGGTTATAACAATCCCATTTAAACAACAAAAATTTGCTCAGTCTGATCCAGTCCTGATGCGTGCTCAACTCTGGCCGACACCAGTTTTTCCTGGACACGTACAGTTCGCAACAAACTCTGTTTTGAAGATTGAGTCCAGCAAAGGAATAACTGGCTCGCGCCGGGATTGATCTTTGCAGGTCCAAGGGCAACGAAACCCGCACCTCCACTTGACAGTGAAGCGAGTAGCAGCGGCCGCGACGAAGGATCGGGTTCCGGCGATTGGGGGGTTTGCGGAGAGAACAACATCTGCAGGTTTGGTGCTGTCTGCGATGCCGACGCTGAAGACGGACCCTGTCTTTGCAAGCATGGTATGGATCTTGTCGGCTTCTCGCCATTAGCAAAATCTAATATTGACTCTCTGAAGGAAAGAAAAAAATGCGTATCTAAGCTTTTGTTCATTCTGATCGAATGCTTTGCATTACATTATGTTGAATGGAAGGGTTTAACATTGAACCGGAACTTAACAGGCAGCATTTTGCAAAAGTTGTGCTTACCACTGCAGTACTTTAAGTAGATGTGGTCGCGCGTGAAAGGTTTTCTCTGAGATGTATATTTCTCATATTTTTTTAACAAGTTGTTTGTTTGTCTCTCTTCCTCATCATCTTTAAAGGCTTAGCGATTCACGCAGCTCTTCGCAGTGTCTGCATACTTTACCACTGACCGTTGTTTCACGAGCCTACTTGCAACCCCTAATCAGAAAGCTTGAAGCATTATAATTGACCGTGCTATCGGCGATAATTAGGATCGTTATGCTCTTGCGAAATGCAGAGTCATGTATCATAATTCATAACTAAATTTACTCCAAGACAAAGGCTAAAGGCTCTCTGGCTTTACAAAACAGTTTTAGCGAAACTTTTGGGCAGATGTAAAGAGAAGGTATTGAGTATTTTTCGAAAATAACCGGTCATACCAGCTTGCTTTACCCTTTTCCGTGATGTAAGTCAAGTCATGTTTACGATGTAAGTACTCAGCATTAAACACATTTCAATCGACAAAGCTTGAAACAAACAGCACAGGTTGGGCGAAAGACGGCTAAAGCAGTCACTTAATCAAACCCAGCCTACATTCAATGACTTTTAAGTTTCAATACTACAGGTGAAGCACGTAACCACTGTGCAGATGATGCAAAAAAGGAAGCGGATCTCCCTGGGACAGTTGCATGCTCCTGAAGCATTCTGCTTTATTAGGCCACACTTTTTTGCTTTAATATGTGATATTGAATGCGCGCTTCATTTTTCGGTTCTTTTTAAGCTGAAAGCTGTTTGCGGCATGAGATCGAATGGGAAAAGATTGCAATCGGTATACCTGCAGTACAGAGAAGTACATATTTAAATCTGTGGACCAACTGCTTCACAGATTGTCTGGGAACGGCGCCCCATACAGTGTGTGGCACCGATGGAAGGAGCTACTACAACCACTGCTACTTAAAAGACGCCGCCTGTCAGCAGCAACAGGAAATTGAAGTAGATTATGATGGCCCTTGCAAGAGCACCTCAGGTTAGTTGGTGCGGTCCTTAATTCTGTGGTGACTTTTCGAACTTTTGGTGCTTGAAGGAATTAGTCATTCGTAGCAGTACACTTGGTTTGTGCGTAAGTACTTTCGTGTTTCAACTTTTGCTGCACAACAAGTATGCTTTTCGGACATGAGATTAAAAACAAGTGTTTTTTTTGTGCTTCGTCTGACGAATTCGTAAAAAATTGGTTGAAAACTAAGTGTTCTTCTTCATTGTATGAGCAGTTCTTTGAGCTATGCGTTGTTGAATTCGCAAAAATGATTTGCTGCGTTGTCGCTGTGATGGCCCTGTTTCACGAAAAAGGTGAATTCTCATGTTTTTTGTTGTGAAACCAGCTTGAGAGGCCGCTAACAAATTAGAAATGTATGACCTTATGTTTCCAGAAATAGGTTTTGTGTCGTACTATTGAAGAAACGCTGTTTTCAATAAAATACAAACAGTGAGACTCATTTCTCAGTTGTTTCAAAGAAGCTATCGCAAAGATGTAGCTGCTCTGATGATTGCACGTGTAGCTTTCAGCCCGATTGTGACATCACATGCTTTACTAACTTCTAATACAATAGGTGGTGACGGGTGTTGTATTATGTGTTTTTTACAGACCGTGCTGTCATCGAAAGCTCTGGTGCTAACACCGATGAAGTTGATGTGGAAGATACCGAACAACGCTACAGTTCAGGTATGTTCTTTGCAGTTGCAAACACTTGCATTAAAAGGTTCAATTCGCTTGCAGAAAGTCCAGAAAAAAACTGGACATGGTTGTCAGGCTTTCTTGGCAGTTCGTAAATATATTGAGGTAATCACATTGAACCAACTTTTTTTAACAGCTAAGATAGAGAAAGCATTGCTATTAACCATTACCAAAACTGAAATGACAGGTGTATCGGTAGAAGCTTGTAAGTTTGTCCGTTCTTAACGAAATGTGTAGAGATTGTTCAGCAAATAGTCGAGAGCGTCAAGCTCATCAACAAAAACCTTGATTACCAATTTGATTTCCGCATCATGACTGTGTTGAAGTTTGCGAACAACGAGGTTGTGCTGATGACCGCTTAAAATTTTTGTTTGTTTTTTGCCTTCCATGTCGAAGTCGCACGAAATATTTTCGCCGATACGGAAATATGTTGAATTGTCATCAGTGTTTTTCAAATCATCACTCAAGCACAAAAAGTTTCAATTATTTTTGTTTCTTTCAGTTTTAATAGGGGCTGATGATGCCTGCATATAGCAGACCAGATATATATTCTGTAAGATTGTAGTGTCTGATTGCCAGCTACGAATGGATTCCATTTGATAAACCGTAATTTCTTGTTTCTGTGAGTTTTTCAATATTTTCTTCTGAGGTTGCTCGGCAGTTCCAGCTGATCAGGAAAAGTTCTCCGTTTTTTTGCAGCAAATTATTTAAAAGCAAGGCAAAATTTACATCGAAACTTTTTCGGAAACCTGTCGGAAAAATCTGTGGCATTTTTTTTCTCGGACGTTATCGCTTCTCAGATGTTGCCCGTCCCAGCGCAGCATCACGTGCCGATCATGCCCTACTTCTGCCCGGCCTTATCTAAACAGGCTGAAGCTCGACTGCCTGGCATTTATGCAAAGCTTCAACAGTCGAAATACCGGTCGTGCTGTGTGACTGTTTAAGGCAGTGCGTTCGGCAAATCCGCCTATTTCTCCACTAAACGTGCAGGGAGGCAGCTGAGTTGCATGTCGTTGTTGCTGTCTACCTCATCGTTTTATTCCGTATCGTTAGTTTTCTTCAGGCAATCTACGATTGAGAAACGGCTTCACTGGCATGTGGGCGTCTGTTACGCGACCAGTGGTTTTCGGATGACAAACGTAACAATTGCAGTGCAGCATGCCGTACGGTCGTAAATGCCACGTTTCAACATTCTCTTCATTATTTCTACGGTTCTTTATTCTCGTTTTTCTGGCATATGGAGAGTTCTTTGAGATGAGACATTGACTTGTCACTGTATTGGCTGCAAGTTGAACTTTTTCCCAAATAACGTGGTATTGAGTGTCAAACGCGCTTAATTTTAAGATCTTCGTCAATTAATTTTAAGATCTTCGTCAGTGCAAGATTTAGACGTTCGACTCTACTAACAACAGGCCACGATGAATTACGCACATTTGATGATAGAAAAACAGAGCGTTGCGTAAGTGAGGAAAAGGATTTGCTCTTTATTTGTGTGTCTGTTTCCAGGTGACGGAAACAACCGTGAAAAAGTGCGACGAGATCCTTGCGATGACATAATCTGCCTTCATGGCGTTTGCATTCCTGTCGGCCACGAGTTTGAATGCTCGTGCGAGGAGACTTGCAATGAAGGTAACACAAAAGTTGCCCCGCTGTTTTGCATAGAAATTATAAATGCCAATAGTTCGTTTCACGAAGTTCAGGTGCTTGCTCGTGGCATTAGGTCTAGTACTGTCGTTCTTATGAGCAGTTTTTAAAATTTTGCCCTCATTGAAGCCATTTTTATACAAAATGTGAAGTTATCGCGTGCAATGTCGTTAAACGATCCCAAACAATTATGATGCAAGTGGCTTTGCGCAGAATTGTGGGCTTGCTGATGTCTACAACCTACTCTTTCTGCTGCTGACCCAAGTGCAGTCAGATTCGCATACCCTTGGCAAAGACCCATAATTACGCGTTGTTCAGAACTGTGATGGTCAAGAAACAGAATTAAAATGGGAATGTTTCAACGTAAATTGTCGGCAAACTGTTTCAAATGGAAAACCTGTGTTTGAACACGAATTACAAAGTCCACAATGCACATTTTGTTATTTTTGAGCAAATTTATCGTGTTTGGAAGGCTGCGCGGCTCAATCCACACATCTGTCGAGCTTGGCCCAGTTGTGAATAGCACCAATCTAAGAGCAGGTTACATTGCATGATGGAGGCGTTAAGACGTTACTGAGAGTTTAAACGACGATACCACGAGATGCTGTGTTGTTTTACTGAAAGAGGAAAACACAACGTCGTATCTCGAATTCGAACGGACATTGACAAATTCGCATTGAGACATCAAGGCCTCACGGCAAAACCGCTTTGGAAAAACCACGGTTTAAGCATCTCCTTAAAAAGACCAGATATCGCGTTCGCCACCAACAGATTGCTATGTTCAAAGTGGCCAACAAAAGTTGTGGCTGGTTCTGAAGCAAGACTGCTCGGTCACGTAGACTTAGAAAAGCGAATTCTCACCTGGTACACTCCGCAGCAGTGTACCAGGCTGTCGAGCGGCCACCACGTTGTTTACGGTGATACTATCGTGGTTGCGTAGCCACGCCTATGTGAGACAGAGATATAATTTTTAATTATCTCACTTCTCAAATGTCTGTGAATGTGCGGGCAAGACAAAAGTATACCATTTATGAAGGGGCGGTAGCGCAAGTTTTGGATCTATAATTAGCCATGAATGTGTGTTGTGAAGTTGCGGAAACTCGCATACGAAGTAGAGCGTCGTTTGTTTCTTTGTTTAATTTGGGTTTCTGCACGGTACGTCGCCCAAGATTGAGAGAAACCGATAAAATATTTCTTATTGGTCAAAATGACCGCGATGACGAAGAATAATGACGTTGGTTTACGCTCTGCTGCGCACGCAACGTACTCCTCTCACTTGTTGGAACAAAAAATAAGGAAATGCTTTTTGATCAATCATATATAATGGAGTTCGAATTTGAGCTCCTGCCAAAAAGATGAAGACAGTGTGGTCTTCCGTTAATACTTTATGCTTTTTAGGAAAGATAATGGAAACGAATGTCAACGCGTACCAACGATAGAAATCAAAAGTGCTTTAAATGTTTTTTGAAAAAATAAATCTAGTGCTCTCACCCACGAATATGCTATAACTGAACAGAGGACTTCATTGAAGTATAACCCTAAATTTCGAAAATACGATATATTTCATGATCAACTCCTAGGGTGTTTGTGAGAAGGAAGATTTTTAAGCTCCACAACAACAAAAATACATAAAATTGTCCATGACGCAATCGGCACAACAAGTGGTCTGGGTGTGTTGCGTTTTAGGCATTGAGAAATTAATAAAGTTACAAAAAAAATTACTTTCATGCAGTTGTTGAGGTATTTCAAAAAGGACTTCATTTGCACAATGTGTACGAGCTTCTGTTGGTTTGAATATACCAGGGGTCTCCACACCTTTTACACAACAGTTCGAGTGTCGGACGTCTTACGTAAATATGATTGTTTCGAGATATGTTACATTCTACCAAATCAACCATTTTTTCGTAAATATATCACCTTTTCATTATTGACAAAATGTGTTTGTCGGATGAAGCAGCTTCACGGACCGGATTTGTCCCCCGGGCCGTATTTTGTAGACCCCTAACCTAAACTAAGCTATAAAACGCCTGACATCAAGTGCTGGAAGACGACAGTTGTAGTCGGAAAGGAAACCAGACTCCCAGCCAGCGCAGCGTTCTTCCTTATATGTATTTGGGCGACGTTTTAGAAATTTAGTAGGGATGGTCGCTATGTTGCCTAAACGATGTTTGAGTGGTAAACCACTGTCGCTTGCTGCGCTCCTCCAACCAAGTTTAAACGGATTATTATCAAAGACGCTTTCCGTCATCTTTCGTTGTTTTTTTACGAATTTTCCGACGGCTTCGCACGTGTGGTTTCGTCAGCGGCGCAATCGCCGATTCCGCTCTACGCAGATTTGTGGACGAACCAGCGAAACTCTTTGGCGAAATTCGAAAAAGAGACGAGACGCCGCATTGCGATGGCTTACCCGCAATTCAGGGAGCGGTTGCAAAACGACGAAAGACGTCAACGGCTGCGCGGGAGAAACTTTCGGTCATCCAGGCTGAGGCCGAAGACGACATCGGCTCCAGTCTCCACTTATCCCGTAGAAGAAGTAAACTTGGATGAAATCTGGTTTTCTAACGCGGACAAACGCCAAGCAAAGCAACTGATGTTTGATGGGCTAAAGTCACGCAAAGTAAGCTAACTTACCGTACAGTTTACTGTTAGATATTTATACATTTACAGAGATTGGCCTCTGGCCAAAATGAACTCTTTGACATCATAAAGTGTTTACTCCCTATTTTCCGCAAGTGTGAAACACTTCTCTAGAAACTTCTATGTTCACTCAACAGTAGAGTTCGGATGGAGATACATCCCAACTTGAATGTTTATTGTTAAATATGGAATTCGTCGTAATGTCGAAAAAAGTTCAATGTGATGTGCTGTTGATCAGTCGCTTTTTGTTGCAAACGCAAATCCAAACAGCAAATAACACTCATTGCATTTCAGTTTTCAACAGAATGCCTAAAATTCTCCTGTACGATCAGGTGTTGCGGATTATTTTATTTTTTCCGCGCTAACAAAAGCTGAGTTGACCACCACGTCATCTTTGTACAGTGGTGGGAACGTAGACGAGGACGACGAACACGGCGCAACAGACGCTCGCCGCGTTTTCCGCCCCCACGACCCCTCAGAACGGTTTTGATCAAGGAAACTGTGTGCGGGACTGACGGGAAAACTTACAAGAATGAATGCGAGCTGCGGGTCCACGCCTGCTTCGAGAAAAAACACACAAAGGTAATGAACGACCCAAAACTGTAGTGTGGTGAAGGCAAATGTGCTACGAGTTGGTGACAAAATCATCTGGAACGGATGGAACGAACGTTAATGTCATTCCGTCAGATGTGGAGCATGATTGTAGATGATAAAGTGTGGCAAGCCATGATGTTTCCCCAGGCCAGGGGTGCACATACCTGCGGCCTTCGATTAAATTTTATGCGGCTCTGTACATGTCTTTTAAATTGTGAATTATGGCGGCCGTTCAATGAAAACTCTTTGTCTAGTGTATGAGGATACTCAGTAGAAAGACGGCCAAACAGATATGTGGAAGCATAACAGAAGCAATGCAAAACAATATATATATCTTGAACTCACTGGCGGTCGTAATTCATAACCATAAACGCAAAGCGGCCTGCAATAGCGAAATGGTTGTGGGTTCCTGCTCTAGACTTTAGGTTGCCGTGACTAATCTCGCATATGGATTCAATGAAAATGGACATGCTTTCCAGCAAAACTATGCGTCTCAACCCTATTCACTTTAGCGATTTTCGTTAAATGTTTTCTCTGGTATCCTGCCGCATGGGCTTACCTATTTTGTCTGCTGTTCTTCAGGTCAGCAAGCGTGGAGTGTGTCCATACCCCTATAATCAGAAACCTGTTTACGTGAAGGACGATGCCACGACACAGGTGAGTTGCTTTTCAGAAAAATAGCAAAATAAGAGGCAATTTTTTTCGACATTGCCTAACATAAGCTGCTTCTGCTTGAAATTCTCACCAGTCGTTGAAACGCCTTTGACGTTTTTCTTTTGCAGTCAATTCCAACACTATAAACCAGAAAACTGGTGATCTAAAGCGACTCAATGCTCACGACAATTGATTTGCTACTTAGACTGAGCCCTTTTTGTAGTTTCCAGTTGATCAGAAAAGCACATTTAGTTTTGTTGTTGGATATTTTAATCGCCGCTTAAATGCTTCATTAGCTTGTTGCAAAGATTCTTGTTTTTGTTAAGGCCGTTAAACGTCCAACACTGTTGCCTTTACATTATGCTTTCACGGTATATTGCTGCAAAGTGGAGGATAGCTGTCGATGCAACACCTGGTAGGGCATCTTCAAACATAGTTAGCAAACAAGTTGTGTATTTTTATTTCAATCACAGCTAATCGTGATAAATGAAACATTCCAGATACCCACTCCCGACAAGGGGAGCCAAGTGGCACAAAGCAACAGTTCGGACACAGCGAAACGCTCACCCCAGGAACAGCGAGGAGCAAACGAGAGTTTCGGTGCCAAGCCACAACTCGACCAAAGCGAGGGTTCACGAAACAACAATGCAACCCAAGAGCCGAAGAAGCGCGAGGAACTTGATACTGAACAGACGTTCACAACCCCCTCGTCTCAACGAGACAAAGTATCGCCATTGTCTACCACACCGGAGTTTGGGATGAATGGCGCTACTGAGAAGCAGCCGAAAGCGGTCGTGTCGGACCTTACCAACCCCGTGCCTGATCACAGGGAGACATTGCGAAGGGTCTGGGTCCTTGTTTTGGCAGGAATTTTGCAGGTTACGATTCTTGTGCTCGTTGCCAGCTTCATTCGCCGGCGCGCACGCAAGAATGCGAAAAAAAGGAGGGCAGCTTCTGAACCGAAAAAAGGGGGGGTGAAAACGCCTGAAGCGGCCAGCGTTTGTGCGTCTCAACCTGATCCGACTGAACATGACAGACTGCAGCCGGAAGTGTAGATTGCCAAAAAGATTCATTTTTTACTTTTGTTACTTTGACGCAATGCAGTGCTTTGGACGTTTACTTTATCTTTTCTCGTACTACATTGTTTTCGCAGCCAGTTACCGGCTTATGAGCCAGTCGAATTTGTTAGTTGTTGCTCGCCAAGTCTTTGTCATGCACTTAACTTCTTTATCGCTGTTGTAAAAGGCTCCACTTTGCAATTCGGATAATCACGCTGCAACCTCGTTCATATTACTGCATCTATGAGCTCATCCACGATTTCAATGTATTCCGTTTTATGCCTTGTGCATTTGATAGTTTGTGGTGCAACTATCACAGGAGATCATTTGCTTTGAATTGTTTTTTGTTCCAAAGTTTTATTTGTACACTGAAGAAAAGCTTCTAACGGATTTCAAGGACGAAATTTATGAAATAACAACAGGTTGATAAAAATTTTGGACATTTTCGGCGAAATACGTTAGTTATAGTAGATGAAAATGCTCATTGGTTTTAAAAATGCTGATTTTGTTCCTCGTCGTATTCAGTCAAAACACAGTCAATCGTAGTTTTTACATTCATCGAACTACCTTCGAAAAGATGAAATAAACTCTGTTAAGTTAAAAGATGTCCATTCTTAAAATGTGGTAGTATCAACAATTTTTATTTTCCGATAAACTTTTACGCAGTGTGGTTTACTTGGGTATTTATTTTTGGTGGTACAAAGAAGATCTGAAGCAAAATAATCAATGGCTTACCTCTGAGATTCACACCAACTTGGAATTTGGAAATGTAGTTTTTCAAATTACGATCAAGCTGTTTGATCAATCCTACAGGTTGTGCTTTACCTTGGTCTGCATGGCCGCTGTCGAACTTTTTAGCTGTTTGCCGCTGTGTTTCTTGCACTAAACATATTTTTCATACTTGCGCGACTTGTTACATCTAAACACCCGCATTCGTGTAAATAGTCTCTGGACTCCGTTAACGGTTTACGCATGCGATATTTTGAAAATGAGACGAAGAACGCCTTGCTGGTAATGAAAATTGAGAGCAGGCGGACTTTAGTGAAACCTGCTGTTACGTACGCAAAGTTTCATATGACGCTCTGTGTTCAGGTAAGTATAAACTGAACTCAGTATAAGGAAAAGGCGGAAGCTACGCAACCCGTAGTTTATTTCATCTAAACTGACACTGCCTGAAAAGCGAATGCGCACGAGGCAATATATATCACCAGCTCTGCATACTAATTCAAGTGCAATGCTTATCACATAGCTTTACTGAAAATGTGTTGTTTCCGAAACACGACGCAAAGTCGTTTGTATACGTTGTTTTGCAAGGAAGAGCACTTTTCGACAAGTCACCTTTTGGCGTTTGATCATTGAAAGTCCCGTTTTTCTCGTTCGAAAAAGCTCGTAATGCCGATATCATGTCAGACACAAATGAAGCACTTACACCATACAGCGCTCAAAAACTCTATTTATATTGTTTGAAAGCGAGCTTGCGATAATGCTTTTGTGTTTTGTCAAATACAAGGAATGCTGAATTTTCAAGGCCATTAGCTGTAAGTTGCAGCTGGAGATAGTAACTGCTCAACACCTGCGCCACAACCATTCGGACCATCAAATGTTCACCAATTGCCGAAAACTGCTGATTATAACGTTAGGTTTGTGATTAGCAACTTTACGCTTCTCAGCAACGATTTCGTGTTTCGAAACTTACCAAACTCTAAGATCCGAGCTAATTTTTTCAATCGTATTGTTACGAATTGTCATCTTTTGTGGTTTTATTTTGCTGCTTTTATGCATTTATTTCCAATACTCCACCCAGGAAAAGGTGTTATTTGTGAAACGCTGAATGAAGATTGTTTTCTCAACAACGGCATGTTGGAATAGTCAGAAACACATCAGACTATGTAAAGCTTTCCTTGTTTTGTGCTTTTGTGCTGCTTTTTAAAATACTTTCAATTTTAAAAAAGGATTGTTTTGTTGTTGTGTCTGATCAAGTTTGAGACCTTGGGCTATGTTCACGGAAACTTATATCAGCTGCTGCCAAGTTACGTCGAGTAACAGAACTGTTTTAGGTTCGCTTTGGTGTTTCTTGGATAAAACGCTTTCGCTACTAGCCGCATTTATTTTATGCGCATTGTAGAATTCCCCTAACATTGTATGAAATCTTAACTTAGATTTAATTTACTTTTGGAGCCGGCTCAAATAAGTTTAAACTCTATTGCAGGTTTTTTTAAGGCGTTTTAGGGACCCGATTCGGGTCCCTAGAATTTCAAATCGGGCCCCTACAATCAGAAAAAATTATCATCGGGCCCCTAAAATCAAGAGAAAATCGGGTCCCTACAGATCCACACCGGGTACCTAACATTTTCCTTAAAAAAATCCTGCTCTATTGTAGGTTCGGAAACTGGTCATACAGTTTTTGACTGCCGTTTTGTTGCGATGTGTCCTTTGTTCCTGGTAAATCTCAACTAGGTTAAGATTTCAATCTCTTTGACATAATGCTTCCTCCTCAACGCAGTTTACCATCATGTAAAACAATCTTGGCTTTGGCTCCCCAAACAATGTTATCTGCGTTCATTTAATCTCACCTAGATTTTGCTGTGAAAAATCCAGCTTTGTTGCAGTCTGTATATTTGCTGAAAGATACACCATGTATATAGAAAATGCATTAAGACAAACACGCCATCAACAACCACTTGTTTAATATAGAAGAGCTACGTAAGAGTTCTAAACAAGAGCAAGATATTTATACAATACTACAGTAAACAGCAGACGTACTGTTTGGAGTTTATGAACCCGCTGCTGAGTTTAGCGTAGTTGAGGTAGTTTTGCATCTGCGTTTTAACTCACTTCCAGACTTAATGATTTCGTGTTTTGTCCATTTGATCCCCCAGTACTCATGAAATGGAAATTATGCTGTTCTAATACTTTCAAATCAAGGACTTAGTTTCAACAAACTTGAAATAGATGTTTGCTTTTTATAAACCAACGCTGTAATGTCTGCGTTTGATTTAATTCGACGAATCGATGGCATACTGAATTTATTTAGTCACTTTCGATTTCGAAAACATCTTTTGGCGCTCAAAATTGAAAGGACCAACTGGCGCCATGACACGTGCTCGACTCATCGGTTATGCTGAAGCCCACCATCTTCGCCCTAACTCCTCGGTTTAATCAAAACAAGCCTAGTGGTTTGTCTAAACGTTGCTACTAGCCTTGTGTTCAGCAACGCGACAAAGTATTCTAGAGACAGGCAAAACCTTTTGTGAACTTGTGCTTGAACGAATACGTCATCCGTGACAAACTGGGCGGTAGCAATACGTCAACACTTTTCAGCACGACAAGACAGCCAACGCCAGAGAAACAGTTAGGTGGGTTATCCTCAACAACATTTTAGGTAGTTTAAGAAAAAGTCTCATTCTTGATGACTTGCAATCGTTTCATGTTGGTTGAATGCTGGTAAAGTCAGGTTTAACTCTTACATATTAGCATTAACGTTAAAGCTTGGCCTATGATAGTACTGACCACCTCGAGAAAAGGACTTTCACTTGGAAATATTTCGCGATGTTCAAGAAAAAAAAGTTTTGTTTCCTATCTGAGAGCTTCACGTAATTGAACAAACAACAAACAGTTTTCCTCCCGACGACAATATCTTGTGTTTTACCCTGTGGTTCTTTCTGCGTTCCTGGTGCGCTTGTAAAAAGCAAAAAAATAAAAAAAATTTCTCACTGCTAAAATTCTGAAACGTTTTGTCAGTTGAAAGGCGTTAATAGCTTACAGTGTTTGATAGCGTTTGCCAATGCTTTTGAGTGACTTATTTATTGCAACATCTTTGTTACAATATTATCTGTTCAAGTCTTGTGTTTCTTCGCTTCAGAAACGCCGCTTGTTCTGACCACCACCAGCATTTACGTAAGCATAACTGAGAGCTTGTGTATTAAATCAGTTGTAATGTTGCAACCTCTCCGCTGGCGTTGCGCTGAACGCGCGATTCACCACGAACGGAATGTGCGCGAAGAACAACAGCATATACAAGTGGCGCGAACAAGCAATAGAGTGATCTCGTTGGGTGAACTTTATTGTTGCTTGCTACCACAGTGCGAATCTTTGCGCCCTTCCCATCGGGCTTTCCGATCGTAACTATAAGAAATAGCCTACTGTTAATTTACCAAATCTTTGTATGTTGCAAAACACTGCCCGTGCGTGAAGCAGCAATGTAGTAAACTCACTGCTTTAGCAATATCACTACTTTGGAAAAACGCATGTGATATCGCGATAAAGCGGAACGCAATCTCTTGGTAATCAGCTCAGACGTCAGTTGATTTTCCCAAAGCGAGATGTTGCAAGTAAATTATGGATTAAAAAGTATGATCACGTAACTTTGCTGTTACGGTAGACGTAGCTATTTCCGCACTCTCTGTCAGGGAAAACTTTCTTTAACTAGGTTAGTAGGCAATTTTGGTTGCATCTGTCCGGCGCTTGGCGTAATGCTGACGTTCGATCTTAGGTGGCAGGCGGTCTGCTTTAAGTAATTTCAAATTTTTGTGAGTTGTTTTTGGAAATGAATTACACGGAAAAGCGACGATCGTTAAAAACGATCTATAAGATATTAATCATTTTAGAAACATTTTCGTTAGTATTTGAACACCAACTCCAAGTCGGATACCTGTATTTTAATTACTAAAATGTATACAGAGTCTCCGCTATAAATAAAGAGGATTCCGAAATGTTAAATAAAAAAATTTCCGAAAACTAAAAAATACAGTGAAGTTATTGGTATAAAGTTGTATGCGAGTGCTGAACTCACTTGTAGACCACGAGAAATTTGGAAAATGTTATAAAACAAGGTGAGCGAAGACCAACCTCTGAAAATATGCTTCATGTGATGCTTTAACCTCGAAAATAAGTAAAAACCAGAGAAACTTGGCTATCGGTAGCTGCTCTTGTGCATTGGTCAATACCTCCAAAAGGTTTTGGGGTGTATTTGAATAATCACTGTAAGCAGGAGTTAAAAGGCTGCGTAGAGTGAGCATTGTACTTATATTCACCAAATGTTTTTTGTGAACAAGTATTTTTATTTGCTTGACATTACATCTTGCTGCAATAATTGTGTTTTCATGTATCTAAACATGTGTAGTGTGATCTTCCGTTAATGTTTTTGCTTTTGACTGAGCTGTGCTTGTGTTTCACTTGCAGTGTGTGACTCCGGAAGTGACGAAAGACAAATTTCAGACCATGTGCGTACTGTCAATCATCAGTTAATAAACAAATGGAAAGAAAGTGAACGAAGAATTTGAAATGTATAGCTGTAGACCAATTCAAGTACAGTGCCAGCGTAAACCTATCTGCTTCGTTCCCTCATAGGCACAGAGTCACTGCGAAAGGACACCCGCGCACAGAGCCGGATTAAAGGGTCGGGGGGCCTGGGGCAATTTTCACTGGAGGGCCCCTATGACGTATTTTATGACGTCATCATTTGTAAAATTTATGTTTTCGCTGGTTCGCAAGGTTCTCGTTTGCTTTTTCCAGTAGTCGATTAGTAGCCGCCTTTGATTTTAAACCGCACGAAACGAACAAATGATGTAAGCTGCCCTTGATTGTAAACCGCACTTGAACATAGCTTACCTAAGCCTCTGAGATGCATTCGCGACATTCGCGTACTCATTCGTTTCCCGTATTAACACTTTGAGTTTACACCACTACAACTGCCTTCTGTTTATCATAATCCCTGCTGTGACGGGTGTGCACGTCATGCTGAAGTAAACCGAATGCGAAAGGATAATTTGGTCCACAAAACGTAGCTAAGGAAAGACTGAGCGTCAACTATAATTTTCGATAAAGTAAAAAAATAAAAATGTAAGCCGCATGAAATGATGAGAAAACTTTATAAGCCGGGGCTTACAATCGAATAAGGACGCTGCTCAACTGCACATGCAGTTAGCTGCGAGAAGAGAGTTTATGATATAAACACTACAGCAGTGGTCCCAACCGGGGTGACGTTTACGATACTCAGGGGTGCTGCGAGCTAATACGTTTTCAATATATCATTAAAATACTATTTTCAGAATGTCATCAGACCTTAGAGCAAATTGCTATGGGCTCTCCACTGGGTGCCGCAAATTATATTTTCCTTCTGTAGGGTGCCGCAAGCCTAAAAAGTTTGGGAAACACTGCACTACAGTGTATCCTTAAAAATATTTCCACAGGCTAGAGAGCGACTCGTCAAGAAATAAAATTCACCCGAACAATAAGCAGAAACCAGAGATTACAAACGAAAACGCCAGAAAAATAACGTCAATGTGGCCAGCCAGTCTAAGTGTGAAAGGTGCTTCGAAACTTATGTCGTGATTTTCACCTACATTTTCAGGTGCTCTGGTTAACGCCACTGTTCTAACGTTGTTTTGTTTTCAAACTTTGCTGAAAACAAAACGTCTCAGTCGCGGCGTTTCAGCTAAGACTGCCAGATTCTTGCGCTTTTTATATCCTTAGAAACTTTGCTATTTTTAGCTCCTGATGGCTAGGGGCATTTTTTATGACCTAAAAAACTTGATAATACCGTATATACTCTAGATGACGCCGTCTTTCCTCTGCTAGGTTTTGTTGACCAAACCCTCGTTTCGCATTATCTTTCCTCTCTTCAGCATCATGTGCACATCCGTCAAAGGAGGGGTTATGATGAACAGAAGGCAGTTGTAGGGGTGTAAACATCATTACCAGGGTTGCTAATCAAACACAAAGCATGCTATACACGAAACTATCTCAGAGGCTAAGGCAGTTTCTTCTCAAGGTGTTTCAGGGACCCGATTCTCGTCCCTAGAATTGAAAATCGGGTCCCTAGAATCAGAGAATATCATTATCGGGTCCCTAGAATCAAACAAAATCGGGTCGCTAGAATCAGAGAAATCGGGTCCCTACAGGCTCATATTGGATACCTAACATTTTCCTTAAAAAAAACGTGGTCTTACGTAATCTGTGGTGAAGTGCGCCTTACAATCATGGGCGGCTTGCATTAATTTTTGAACACCCTTTCGTGCGGCTTACAATCAAGGGCGGCTTACAATCGAGTAAATTCGGTATGGCTTTATCTTTCAGAAAATATGACTTTATACGACCAAACAAAAATGACTGAGCTACAGCATACAACTACTGTACAAAGAAGCATTACCAGCGAAAATGATCATAAGATATGGGAGCACCGTGGTTTGTTGAAGCCCTCTGAAATAAACGGCTGAAAAGATGAGCAAAACTTATACAGTATTATTGAAACGTTGGTAACACAGCTATACAAATCATATGGAATTTTGTTCAAATTAAAACACTATACCAACACTTCAGTGCTCAAATCCGTTTGCTTCGCTCTTTTCCATTCCTATTTAACGTATTCAATACTTAACTGGGAAGGGCCAACAAGACGACTTTACTCCCTTTAATTAGATTGCAAAATAAAGCTGTGAAAAACTTGAATATAACAACACTAAACCAACTGTACTCTGTTCCAAGCACAAAATTTTAGAAATACCTGATTTATTTCAATTGTCAGTTGCCAAATTTATGTACTCCTTTTATAATGGTGGATTACCTAATCACTTTGATAACTACTTTGCCGAGATTGCATCAGTCCAAAAATATCAAACAAGACTTGCTTCTCTGCAACAATATTATTGACCCAGAATGAAAACATCCTTGGGTCAGCTTTCTCTAAAGTATATCGGTCCGAAAATTTGGTCTAACATTCCGGAAAAATTGAAATCATCTTCACCTTATTCATTTGGCAAAAAATATAAAAAAAAGTCCTGCTATCTTGCCAGACTTCCTGTTGATCTTCGTTTTATATGCTTGTCACATTCTGTAATATTGCGCTGATGCCACTATTTTCCCTTTATCTACCTCTGCAGTTGCTTACCCCACCCACTGTACATAGGCATGCTTTTCCCCATTGTTTTTTGTTGTTGTTTTTATGCTTGTTTCACCTGACGTTGATTTGCCGCTTTTTATTACTTTATTAATGCTTGTAAAACGTCTTCAATTAAAATTTGGTTTGTGTTAGCAGCAGGGCTGGCTGAGAATTTGACCCAGGTGGTCTTTCGCCAACCCTTTGTGATTCAACATGTTAGAACACGATTACTAAGCTGCGAAACGTGAAATTTCTTATTTTTTATATTTTTTCATCTCTGTATAATCAACTAGTGATCTTTGATGTTATTGTATTTCCTCTTGCTGCTTCGTGTTATTTCGTGATTTGAGTAACAAAAATGCATGATTAAACCATACCACACCATGGAGCAAGACCATGCATTTTTAGACAGGGCATTACATTTCATCCAAATAAGTTGGATCACCTACATCTTTGCCAACATTCGCAGGGTGTCCAAGTGGGTTCAATTTGCAGGGATGCAACTTAAACCTGGTGACATGGGCGTTAGATGGATTTTTTCCACGGGGGGCACGGGAGGATTTTTCCAATATTTCTCTAGAGGGGGGCCAAAAATGGTGAAATTTGTTTTTTCTCGCTCGAAACTATGAAAACAACCTTTTTTCTGAAATTTTCGCAATCCAGAGGGGGGCCTTGGTCCCCCTGCCCCCCTTCCGACGCCCATGCCAAGTGATATGGCAGTTTCACCCAGTATTTTGAGATTGTTTTAATGGTTTCCTTATTGAATTTGGTTGAAAATATGCAAAATATAACCTTATGAACTAACATGGAAAATATAGTTTTTATGACTTCATTACGTTTGTTATGGAATTCGTAAGGGTGCGATTTTTGTTTTAAAATTCGCTTCATAGCTGTCTGAAGCACAGACAAAATATGACAAAATATGACAAAATATGACTTTAAATGTCCCTACTGATGGCGTTACAGAATTCGGCATCGCGCTAGCTAAACATCGCAATCTCGCTTTCTGCTCTTTCGTTCTACAAATCGACTGATAAAAAACCTTTTCTGACGGAACACGCAATAACATGTGGTGTAAATGGCTTGACTAGCTTCATATGTTTGTGATGTAACGCAAGAATTGTAGCCATCGGAAGAAAACTGCATTTTCACCATATGTTACCCATGACGAAACAAAGGTCGCAGTTCGGCTGCGGCTACCTCCAAACGGCTCAAGAAGTTAAGGAATCATTGATACTAAACAGCAACTACAGCAGAACTACTGTAGCTTTGCTGCTTAAGCACGCAAATAGTATCGTTTTCGGGACATTTGTGCAGTAGGCGTGATGCACGAGTAGATAAACCCACCCCAAAAGAACCATTTTAAGGAAAAGTTACAAGCTTAATTCAAATATATTTGCATTGAACAAAACCAAAAATATATTCATTCAGTAGTGATTACTAAAACTGGCAGAAAGTCAAACTTGCAGAAAAATCATTAATGGTACTCCACGCAACATCGAAATATAGAGTTGTATTCTTGTATCTCTTTTGAGTCACGACAATTTTTCAAACGAATATTATATTCAAAACAAATAAATGTCATCTCGGGGGCCCCCTTGGGTTAGAGGGCCCGGGGCAATTGCTCCCGTTGCCACCCCCCTTACTCCGGCCCTGCCCGCGCATAAGAGTATTTAACTCACAGGAAGTAATGGCTAAAAATTAAAAGATTGCAAGACAATTCCTTTGATGGCTCAATTAGAAAAGATAAAAGAAATTTTCGTTAACTTGATTGAGGACGATACGCTGAGTTTCTTGGTATAATGAAAAACGTTTCTGATGGACATCGAATCTCCACGAAAAAATGTTAAGTGATATTTTTCATAGTTATTTATTGTATCATGGATTTTAATCTATCTCCTTAAGTCTGAAAGGCATTTGTGTAGACAGGAACTTCAGCATCGTCGTAGGTCATGTAATTGCATATCGAACGTGTAAATTTATCCATTACAATAATTCCTGATCTCAATGTCTTCCAGACAAAAAGTATCTAGCATAAAAGGCGGCCCATTTAAAGCAAAGTCGAAATAAGAAATTGTTTTACGGAAAAGCTTGTCTGGAAAGTGACTTAATTTGACCAAGCCAAAGCATAGATTGCGTAGGATGAGAATCATGGAGGAAACTGTAATCGATGTGCTGTGAGATTACTTGATGCTAAAAGTTTCCCTTGCTGGTGATGCAGGCTTCATTTGCTTATTTGCTTGCAACTTTTTTGAATCAGTTATTTTTTCTTTATTCTAGTTGGTTCTCCTTTGGTTCAATTTGTTACAGTAGGTAAGTTTTTTTGGCAAATATTAAACAAGACAGGTCCAGGCTTCAATTTTACCAACTTAATTATTTTCCAATGCGCTGTAAACAATCTGCTTGAATTGAATTGAATTTATTGACAAACAGCCAATGAAGGCAGGCCAAGGCCTGAAGAAATCATTGGCAATGCGAAGATTAACACAAAAGAAAAATGACGCACATACACAGAAATAAAACAGCACAAACAGAAAACGTATTAAACGGTGAGGTTATATTAAAAGGGTGGATTTTTGGACAAGAACAGACACGTTTGTTTAAACAAGCGTAAGGACGGATTTTTAGACAGCTTAGG
>Ga0210059_1005069_pt1 | contig 21173 bp, 12 predicted proteins | sample Ectturendosymbi2_FD_188042 | JGI IMG/M metagenome (GOLD analysis project Ga0210059, IMG submission 188042) | Ecteinascidia turbinata endosymbiont from Florida, USA - Sample 2 (SPAdes) (version 2) | ecosystem: Host-associated > Tunicates > Ascidians > Unclassified | place: Key West, Florida...
AGTTTTTAACGTGTTTCTACCTCCAGTAGAGCCTGATTAAAGTTTTGTTTATTGCTTGGTTTTGTTCGCTTATTTCGCAACTCCTTGACAACAGCGCGTCAAACAAAATGGCTACAGGCTTCAGTGTCACCAGCCGTAACATTATACATATCATTTAAAATGAGTTTACTGCTCAGCAACACTCTATCCATGTGCGCAACAAGAAATACATCCTGTGATACGAAGTTGCAAGTCGCACATCCTTTTCCTGTATACACAAGCGCAGTCACTTCGCACGAACCCTATTCAAATTGCGTTTTACTATCAAACTGAAGTAAAGATAAAAACACTAAAGGCAAGGATGTACTTTTCGAATGGAGTTCAGAACATGCCGGAGGTGTGCAGTTCGCGTTTGAAGTATTTAAGTCAAGGTTTCTCCAGCGTGATGAGGAGCTACCGAAACTAAATACAGGGCCCGCCGGTAACATGACTGTGAAGAACCGAAATATTTCGAAGACGAAAAGACGTTCTTTCCAAAAATGTTTGAAAGACCTCAAAAGCGACTCATCAAACTTCTTTCACCAAATTCCCAACTTTCATGTAATTTTTTCCAAGTCTGGTTTTCAAAATCAATTGGAATTCTGACATTTAGAAAAGTGTTAGAGTAGACGTTGACCACACTGTTTTTTTGTCATTAGCATAGCTACCTCGGCGAAAGGTTATTCCGATTTTTTTCAAACTTGATTAAACATACTTTGACGGAATATTTTAACATGACAAATAGCTGTTCTTTGTCACATTTTTCACTTAAAACCGTTTGAAACCAATGATTCATTACACTGCTTCCTACACCCAATGCTTACGACAAGTAAAGAACGTGTGAACTATGTGCATGCAAACCTAAACATTGAAATTGGTGCATATGTTTTTTAAGGAACATCAGCTGCTGAAGTTGTGCCACAACCTCTTTTTTGCTGGAACAGAGACAACAACAAGCACGTTGCGGTGGGGAATATTATGCATGTTGCATTATCCTGAAACCCAGAAGAAGATTCACAAGGAAATAAGTGAAACGATTGGTAAGAACCGGATTTTGTTTCAAACGTTTCCAATGCTTTGTTCTTCCTATGAATTCAGCAAATCTGGCCCATTTTGACTTCATTATGTAAAAAGAATGTCTCTAGGAAGAAAATGCAATAGCATATGCGATCGGGCCCGTAGCAAACAATAGATTTTCGCTTAGAGTAACTCAGGTTTTAATTCACTATAACATTCGGCAAGTACAGTAGCGTAGCAAGCTGAAAGAAAAAAACAAAACGATCTGAGCTACACACTCGACTGAACAGATAGGACGAACAGTGCACTCTAGACAGAAGAAACACGTTCCTTTTCATGTTGGTGAAAAAGCACTGTTAACTGCATGATTTTATAGTGCCATGTCTGGTTTCCTTGGTGACTGTTACAGTTTTCGGCTAATTTTTTTGATATAGTCAGTGGTGCACAGCCTTTTCGCTATTGCCTGCCACATTACGTTTATTGTTACAAGTTACGGCCGTCATTGAGTTCAGCATAGTTTTTGCATTGTTTTTATTCTGCTGACACACACTGATCCATCAACTCATTCTCCCCAGAGTAAGATAAAATAGGATAATATCACACAAATTTGTTTGAATTTTGAAGGTCAAGTTTTGAAAACATTTCTGAGTAGAATATTTATTTAACAAGCAAATTATAAATCGGGAAATAAGGGAGTTTATTAGTTTATTTCACACGGGATCTCGCAGAACCCATGGCAGTATTTTGTAGCACTCTGTTGTGCCCTGGAATACAGGCAGTGGCGTAACTGACGGGGGGCAGGGGTGCGCGCCGCTCCACCCTGGCAGGCTAAATGTAAAAAATGGGCCCCTCTGTTAGCTTAAATTTCGGTAATTAATATTCTTTTGATTTTTAGTAAGTTTTTGTTTTTAGCGTTTTTCAATAATTTTTTGGAGTATTTTCGGGTGTTAGCACAGACGAGTCCCGTTGATCGCATAACCAATTTGCCAAAATTTTTTGGATGTGTTTAACGGGAATATGCGATCATCCGTACCAGATCAATATCCGCAAGTTTACCGCCCAGCCACACCGGGGGGTCAAAATTCAGTCCCGCGGCCACTTTGTGGGCTTAGCCCCTAAGCTTCAAACCCCAAATTGAAATGTGAAACCCTAGAAACCAGCGTAATTTTTTTTATCAACCCGTGTCTTGTTTTGTCCTGTATTTTATAGACAGAGAAGTACCTGCCGCTGTAACCTAGAATAACATCGCCTGATCATTTATGGTACATTTGTGAGGTACTAAACGTATTTGACGCTTGAGCGTAAAACGGCACCGTTTATTGCTTGGAGTGTTGAATGTGAAGCTAGCCTATGTGCCTAGTTGTATACGTCCAAAAGTCAAACTTACACCTGATCAACATATTTTGTGAAGTGATTGTGAAAATATGTATTATGGCTACCTCAGGCAGTCTTCTCGTGTTTTGTACTACATAGAAGCAAGATACCTTTGGTGTTTACGACCAAAGTTACACATTTGCGCAGCCTGCTGTTCAGGCAGCAAGATGGAGTTAATAGTGTAGTTAGAAGAGTATATACAGTAATCACTGCTAAGCTTGTCTCAACCGAGCAGTGCACTTAGTGGATTATGTTTGTAAACCGTATTGCGTCCACGTAGGCCCCCTTGGTCTATATTTGTCAACATTTATTGCCTATTTGAGATACAAATTGTTATTAATTGAAACATGTGCCTTGCACCAGGAGTATTAACAACTCTTGACATTAGAGAGATTTATGCATGTGTATTTCGGCCAGAAAGATTTATGTAAGCACGGAACGCATGCTTTTCAAGCAAAATTCACTTAACGCTAATGAAAGAAAACGTTCATCGCGGCGCATTGCTTTGATCGGCCTCAGGTTTGTTCCTTCGGTAACAGTTTTTCATAAGTGAACAATAGGCTTGATTCTGGTTTCCCGCAAATTCCTATTTGCATTTCATTACATCTCTAAATAATCGCCGTTAATTAAATGACAATGATTAAGATCCAATTCTTTTTGTTGAGCTCTATTCTCATTTCTCAGTAACAATTTTCATGTGTGTTACTGTGCCACTATAGAGTGATTTCTTTTGTTTTGCTGAATGACCACGGTCCGCCAGCTGAGTAGCCTGCGAGCGATAGATATATTGCAGCGACAACTAATTCAAGACGAATAATAATCCTAATACAGCAACGCTTTAGAAATGATTTTTTTATAAATCACCATCAGCGGGCCCCTGTAAGCATTTTGGTGGGGCCCAGAGTTGGGCTGCTACGGCACTGTTCATGCCTATTTGTAAATTGTTTGGTGTGCAGCTCCATATTTTAGATATTGTTTTGCTAAATGAATGTGGTTTTGTCACTGATGCGGAGAGATCAATTACCTGCTCAAAAACTTCCGTTTTCGACTTAACTGAATCTGTTTTGTTGCTTACTCAGGCAGTGCCCAGAATCTACCCCAATGCCCCATTATTAAGTCAGGCATTTGGTGCTTAGAGGAAAAGTGGAATTAATTTAGGCGTTAATTACCAAGATTCAGGTGTGGTCAGGGCGTAACGAGGGGGCAAGGAGGGAACAAAATTCCCCGGGCGCCGAAAAGTCCCAACAATGTCACAAGTACTTTCTTCAATACAGTACATTGGCTTCCGAAAGACATCAGATTCGAACACGGGGGAGCCAAACTTGCTTCTTGCCCCGGGCGCCATCAAGCCTCGTTACGCCTCTGGGTGTGGTGGATCTTACAATAAATCATAAGCCGACCTTATCCAGTCACAATTCATTGCTGGGTATCAATTTTAGATAGGGTGTTACATGAAAACGTGACATTCTACGTTAAAGTTATTTACCCAATTGAAGCTCATTACATCACTCGACAAATATTTTCTGTTTTTGTGGAACAACGTACAGTATATGAGTTTTTGGGACTTATTACTGCATGCCCAAACGGTGGCCAATGGGCCCCTTCAGCTAAGATTGCCCAACCCCCCTGGCTCAAACCTCTAGTTACGCCACTGAATACAGGTGGTGACACCTGTTGCAAACAAACTTTATTAATTAAAGATCGACTAACATTTCAAAACGATCAGTTTTTTTAGTATATTTATTGCAGGTACAGAAACGGTAGTAGCTATGTCTGATCGGACAAAGATGCCGTACACCTGCGCTTTTATACAAGAACTCTACAGGTTCCGAACTTTGGTACCGTTGAGTATTGGGCATAAAACCACAGACAACATGATGCTGAAAGGCTACGTCATTCCAAAAAATACAAAAGTGAGTGTTTGAAGTTCTCTGTTGAACAAAGGGTCTTTCTATGCAAGCATTTGATTTACTAAAACTGAAACTATATTGATGTACAGAAAAGCATTTTTACGTCCCTTCGAGTAGCTTTGAACAAAAGCAAGAGTGATGTTGTACAGTAAAAGAAATACATGATGGTCTGTATCGCGATAAGCTACATTGTTTGCAAGCTCCACTAAGTACGCGAGCTTGCTTATGTGCTGTCAATTCAGTTTATGATACACTGCGTTTAAACTTACTCGTTTGGTTGTGGGGTAAACAACTAACAGATTGGATTGTAAATATTTGTATCTTAGCAACAGTACGCAAATCAGCGCTATTGTTAAGCACGAAAGTAAAGAGCTGAATTGTTTCCAAACCGTAGGACAAATCTACTGTATATATTTTTACAAAAAAATCAAGCTAACCCAGCAATTTTTTTTTATCAGAGCTTGAAAACAGCAGACTTTACCAAACTTTTTCTTCCAGCTGAATCTTCGGAATATTTATTTTTGTAAAGCAACCGTGACTGAGATCTTGATAAAGGCGTCACGTAAATCTTATGAAAACACGATAAAAGTCGAAAATTAAATGTACTCATTCATGGGCGTCGGAAGAATTATTTTCAGGGGGGGCACTAGGGGATTTTTCCAAAATTTTCCAGGGAGGGGCAAAAGTGCTGCGTTTTCCCACTCAAAACTAAAAACTAACCTTTTTTACTGAAAATTTCAAAATCCAGGTAGGGCCTTGGCCCCCCCTTCCGACGCCCATGTACTCATTATATGCAAAAATCGCACTTAACAATAGTGTCTGTTTTACATTTAACTGCAAGCATGACGGTAAGTCGATCACGGCTTTTGACGTGCATTGCAAAATCGAAGCTCTTTCGGCTATTTACGAAACTGACAAGTGAAATGGATGAACGCTTGATTTCATGCGAACTCATTTGCTTAAGTAATCTTCCTGTTAAGTTCGCGACTTGAATCTGAGCTGTTTGTGCGAACTTAGGTGGTAGGTGCGAACATAACAACTGTGCTTTTTACCGCATCAACAAAAAGATGCTGATCATTAGGGCTAATGTTAGGAGACCGATTGATACACTCACTGAATCTAACTATTCTTTTTAGCAAGACATAGTATTCACTTACATTATGCTATTCACGAACAATGTTAGGCAACGCCAAGCGTTTAAATGAGTCGCAGAGATTGGAATTAGTCTCAAAGTTGAGTCAGTCAAATCCTCCAAGTTACGAAGCATCGCACGATAGTACGGAGTGAGGGTGCTATGAAAAAGTCTGTGCAAAGAGGGAAGTTATGCATAAACGTTCTGCTCTGATGTCTGAAGACACAAAAAATAAAAACGTTGGTGCGTCTGCCCGCAGATTAACAGAGCTGGAAGGTAAGGTATAGCTTTGGATTGATAGTATGAGTCAAGCGCACTGTCCGTTCCACATTCACTCATCATTTTGAAAGCAAAACAAATTTCTGAACAATTCGAAATATCACAAGATGATTTCAAACCATCATGGCTGTGATTTAGTTGATTTAAAGAATGCCGAGGGTTGAAACAACTTTTTCTTCGCGGTAAGAGGGCAGAGGTGGATAGAGAAGACCTTGACTTTTTGTTTTTCTTTGGCTGGTGTCAGTGAGGTGCTGGAAACACGGTTGCCTAAGCTTGTGCACATAGTCCAGAAACAGCAGAAAACGATGTCATTTTCGGTGAGTTTGATAATTAATAAATTATGTACAATAAAGTCATTGAGGGTAAGGATCAGTTGTACCCTGATGTGCAAGCGCAAGCAGGAAATGATTATAATGAACTAAAATTATTCCTTCGAACACTTTCAGCGAAAAATAAGGAAGGTGATTTTGGAAGCAAAAAGCAAGAGGAAGCATAATGCGCACCAACTGGCGCTTTGTGACTTGTTTAAATCGTGAACCTTTGCGCCAGAATGCTTCGCGTCTATCTTTTTGATGACAAGTTGTCATGTTTGATTTACTGTAAATACCAACAAATTGCTGAAAAAGTTGAATCTAAATTTTTTCATAATTTTTTGCGAACTTCATTGGGATGCGAGCTTAACCGGGATGTTACTGTATTCGTATATTCCCGTGCTGATATTGCAAACCAAAATACCACAAATTTGCTATGAAAAAACGAAACATTCGCTGGCAAAACATTCCATGTAGAAAACATTCTTATCTGAGACTATCACGATGTATATTTTTTTCTATATTGTTTCAAAACAGCTGGATGATGCTGAAACTTGCGAAATATTAATGCTTCCAAGCGATTTACCTATTTCCTAATAGCTTATACCGCTTTGTTCGATAAACTTTACCATATGCATTGCAGGTTTTAGCAAATCTCTGGGCTGTACATAACGATCCGCACATTTGGGAGGAGCCGGAAAGTTTTGTGCCAGAACGGCACCTGGATTGCAAAGGATGCTTCGTTAAGTCAAAGCACGTTATTCCGTTTTCGATTGGGCCACGTCACTGCCTAGGAGAACAACTAGCACGCATGGAAATTTTTATCTTTTTAGTTTCTCTTTTGCAAAAATTTGAATTTCATCCTAGCCCCGACGACGCAATATTGCCGGAAATAAATGAGGGGAGTTTTGCTGGGGTGTATGTTCCCTTAAGGTATAACGTAGTTGCTAAGCAAAAATAATTAAGCAGATGAACTGACCTGTAACAAAACTAATCTACTTGCCCTTTGCCTGGGTATAAGTTACACACATGAGCGGGATTATTCATCAATAGCGTTACTGCAAGAACGATTTTCCAGCGTCTTGCCATGTGAGCTGGTGTTGCAATTGTGACCAACGCAGTATTTGCTCTAAACGTGAATGCCAGTGATGATTTGAATTTGTGTAAAGTCTCGTAATCGCCTTTGGGCATTCCTGGTTACGTTTTGTTAAGCTTGACTCAGATTGGTTACTCGCAGTCGCAGTAAAGTTTCAACCAGCCTGTGGCCTGGTGATAAGTACGTCCGCCTCGGTGCCGTTATAGGCTAAACTCGACTCGCTGTCGGGTACCAAAACCCTGTAAGTTGGTTCTGTGGCCTTCTTACAATGTGCCCGGCGTTTTTTTCTGTTTTAGCGAATACATTTAGCGCACAAAAAATGAGTCAAACATTACCAGACCTTGTAACCACTTAGCAGTGGCGTTAGAGTACAAGACCGCTGTAGTTATAAAGTGCCATTAAAACACTATCTCAAAAAAGTAAGTTTCAGCCGAATTTATCAACACCGTTTTAACCATTAGCTCAACAATACCGTAATATAGTCGTGTTTGAAGTATATATTTTTCTTCCCTGTTGCGTATTGGGTCAACCGTGTGTTTAGGTGTTGAAATTTTGCTGCAAGTACTGGACTTTGTGTTTGCATGCTGAAGTGCACTATCAGTATTCAGTAATTTGTGCGCTGATAAGCTAAAAGGAAGAGTTTAGTGAGTTCTTCCGTATTTTGTATTATTGTACTTTGTTCTTTCCTTTTCCTGCTAGTGACATTTGCATTGTTAGTTTCGTTTCCTCTGCTTTCATTATTTGCTAACAAAAGCATGTTAAACGAATCGGCTAAAGACCTTCAATGTTACTTGCCATAAGAAGTAATGAGGGCACTTCGGGGCATATCCGGTATCTTTATAATGGGTGTGCATGGATCAAGAAAGGATTATGGCAACCCGAAGAGGATTTTTTTGTCGGGTTTTTCTTTTCCTCTTTGTCTGGAACCTTGCGGTCCATGACAATTAAACGTCATGGCCATTTGTGCCCGACAAGAGTAACCTCTTCACAATTGGCCATTACTCCCGCAACCTATACATCGAACTGCGACAGCACGTCTAGCGGTCGACACAACCTTCACCATGGAAACATCCATCTCACGTAATTTATGGGGCACCTGACTAGATAACCTCTGTGTTTTTTCGGTGCCCCGGCGTTTTTTTCTGTTTTAGCGAATACGTTTAGCGCAATTAATTCAGTACCGCCAAATAAATCTATCTATCCTCTAATTAAACGACCATTTTATCCCCAAAATAACACACTTCTTTCTGTTTTATTATTCTGTCACACAACATACTGTAAACCCTGAGTTTATCTAGCGGCTCGTTTCTGTTCCCGACGGCCCTCCCCAGATACCATGTCTTGTTCTGGCGCTGTCAGTAATTGAGATGGTTAGAGAAAAAGCTTGGTCCAACAGGAACTACGAGTTTACATAGAAGCAAGTCCCTAGTCTCAGACCAGCTGAATTTTTGTTGAACCAGTTACGGATGGAAGTCAAAACAGTGTAAGCGGTGGTAACGTTCAGGTCTCTGGACCCCGGAGCCTAAGCAATTTTGGTTGATTGGAAGCGGAGAACAGAGACATTTTGTGGCCGGATCCAGAGCCAGATTCATTGTTTCTATGTTATTATTGTGTAAATAAATGTAGTGAGATGTAGTGAGTAATAGCTCAAAAGAAGAAGAAGTAATTTTCTACACATTCAATGCAAATGGGTGAATTGAAATATTCATCACTTATAATTGCTATGATTGCCGTATGTGTACATAATTTTCGTCGCATGCACGTTCGTACTCTGTCAATGAAATATATCATTCTGCGCCCCCTCATCTTTGCTATTTGGTAACACAATTAATAAAATAGTTTTCCGTTTTTACTGGACCAAAACTTAAAACTAACATTTTAGATGCTTGGAGTGGGATTTAGAGCCGGAACCTGAAATTCTCGTTCCAGCTGCACAGCCCTGGGCCCTGGTCGTATGTCAATTTCAAACGTGGTTGATTTTTCGCGACTGTGTAAACTCTTCTGCAAGGTCGATTTATCATTTGTGCTTTTCTGCATATGATGCCATTGCTTTTTCAGTTGTAACAAATAAAATAAACGCTTCGTTCCTTTTCATTTGAAAAAACGGAGTTCCTGATCCGTGCCACACACAACTGCGGAACATGCGTGTTTTTATCAAGAAAATAATTTTCAGGAAGAAACTGTTTGAGGTATAAGCAAAATTTCATCTGAAGACATTAACATAACTCTGAAGACGTAGTTGCAGAGCATTTTCAATAATTGCAATGGATGTGCGTACATGCTTTAGCCTAAACAGATAAATTATCCTGCAACTATCGTACACATCGAGACTTGGGATAGGTTTATATCATTTTGTGGCGCTGTGACGAATTTTTTAACTGCAAATTTGTTGTGCTTGACATGCTCTAGTTAAAACAGTGTTATGTGATAAAGTACTTGTTAATTTTCGTTTTTATCAGAGCTCAGAAATCAAGAGCGTGCTTACTTACGTCAAATAAAAACTTGAACTGCTTGTGCTATTGAAGATTTTCCTACGCCTGAGCAAATGTATAGCCAGCGTCTGTAGTGCGGAAAGGTGTTTACGATACAGCCTATATCGAGTAACTGACAATCGCTCAGCTCCATGGACACTGGAAACCTGACTCTTTCCATACAACAATTACTGTATCATGTGTCGCTTAGCTCACCCGTTCCAGCAGCGACGTGTGTTCGTAATGTTTTCAACATCATAGAAACACACTGAATAAATGGCTTGTAAATTTTTCGTACTTTGAAAGTTTACTGTAGTCTGTGTTCAGGACAAAAAAACGCTACTTCGTAACTAAAATTTTTGAACCAATCCAGGCTTGAAAAGTAAAATGAACTGTCTTAATCAAGCGATCGCTGAAGAAAGGATACATCAAGTAAGTTAAAATTGGTGACCTTTTCTGTTGTTTCCACCTGTTTGTGCTTTTCGTGATACCGTAGGTTGTTTATTAAGGAAATGAAGTAAACTATTTGTAATTTTCAGCATTCCACAATAAAATTGGATTCCGATATTATAAGCAACAAAACTGTTCCAGGTTCGAAGACAACCGTTAGCTTAAAGCTTTGTCGTGTTCTGATTCGTTTCAACTCCAACAAGTTAACTTTTGAAAACGCATTCTGTCACCGTTGACTATTGTAGTATGATTCCACTGTGCTCCATTCACAAGTACAAATGTTATCTTGTAATGCGTATTAGTGTCTGGTCTTGTATGAATGTTAGTGCTGAAATTTGTCTAATCATTTTTAATGGCACATCAACATGTTAGGGACACCGGGAAACCAGCTCTTACGTAACATAGTTTAAATAAAAGTGGTTGTAGTGATCTATTGGAAATTTAAAACAAAAACTAAAAAATTTGATATAGTTTTGAGTTTTTTTGAAGGTGTCCTCATTCCAGTGCATCTCAATACTAAAAGTTAGGAAGTTTAAACTCTCATATGGGTTTACTTGCCAGTTCACTGCCTGCTTCTTAATATAATCGGGGCAGCAACCAGGTGAGGAACTGGGAAATTTTCCAAAAATATCGTTTTTGGCCATAACGTGCAAACCACTAACGCTAGAAGGCCAATCAAGGGCGCTAAATGTGTTGATTTTTGCCTAGTTTATTTGAAAAAACAGGTAAATTGCCACTTGAACTTTTTTCCGGCCCTGATGACAGCACCCAAAAATCCCTTGACCTCGCCCAGTTGTGACGTCACAATAAAAAACTTTAAATCCAAAGTTCCCGAAATTTTTAAAAATCGAACGCACAGGAGACTTTCTGCTTTTTTAGAGGATTTGAACAGCTCTCTATCTCTATTGGTTGTAAAGATATGACTGAACAAAGTCCAAGCCCCAAAAGTGGCACTGCGGTCCTTAAGTTTTTTAAGTGATATCTTTGTTCTCATTGGCTATATGTTGCATTGCTTTACCGTTTCGACCGGTATAGTAGGTCAAGCTGTTTGCATCCAAATAGAATAAAATAATTACTTTAAAAACTTTGCTTTACGAAAGCCTGAGTAGGTAGCTTCTCTGTTTTCCGCGAGAAAAATTTCTATTCGGAATGATCATCAAAAGGAAGCTCTTGATAAGTAAATGCTCCTTGGAGTATAAGCAGCCTACTCTGCATATTTGCTACAGCAGTACATGACAGTCTAAGCAAAGACTGGAACCACTATAGCACTCAGTTCAAGAGGTAAACTGCACAAAACGTAGGAAGCAGAGGATAAAACAATACTGTGGCTGACATCTGTGGTAATACCAACAGTCAATTTTCTTTACAAACGTTGCCAATGCAAATGCTAGCACATACACAGTACTTTTTGATTGTCCAGCAGCATATTGATGCTGGTTGTCCACATAGACCGGACAAGCGTTCGGTCTCACGCTAACAATGGATTTTTCAAACTTATCATGCTTTTAAACAGTAGGCTATACAGCTACGTGGTAAAATGCTTTAATTAGCATTTGTTAAAATAAATCGATGTTTTATTTACGTAAATACTACGTGTTAAATGCAATGCATTGTATATTGGGGAGCCCCAACGTCTAGGCTCGGGGGAGCCAACCACTTAGCGCCGGCCCTGCTTCTAATCCAGCTAGAGTTATAACACAACGGCTCGATCTGTTTAGGTTAAAGCATGATGTGGATTTTGCTCAACTGAGAATAACGCGTACTAATAATAGTATTATGAAATTACCGAAATATGTTTCGAACACCTTGTAAAAATAATGATTTATTATTAATGTACTTGCACGGTGGAACAAAACTAAAACTAGCTCTGTAGAAAGAGTTTCGTATGTGGATGTGGGACATAAAAAGATTTTTACCTCAGAAACAACGACAAATACTTTGCACCACATGCTCTAGCATGTATATAGTCACATGAATTTTAAGCACGTTTTCAAACAGTCGAAATGCAGGTTTCAGTGTAGACCAGCGGCTGTGATCTTTTCATGTTTGTAGACAATAAAAGGTTGAAAACATGTTTTGTGGACGAAGGCATATAAATTTGTTTATCATTAATACTATTACTGGCGTTAGCATTAACCGAAACCGGAAGTAAGACGGGAAATGACGCAGTCAGAGCAATTACTTATCGAAAATACTCCAGCACTAGTGGTGCTCATACATCAATCAGCAGCCCCATGGTAGTTGCCAAATCATTTTGTGTGGTATAGTTCTTTTATAAATGGTAATACTGTACAAAGATATAGGCGAAATTCGGCGATAGAATGAAAGATAAGGTGTACTTAGCTTTCGTTTAAATTTAAATGAAAATCAATGGGAAATCTGCTGCTGCTTCATTAACAATAAGCGAGATAAGTGCAGCTGCAAAATAGCTTCAGAGAGACGAAGCACTGCACTGACATTCATTCGATTTCCAGTAGCGGTTGGCGATGAACTTCTGACTGACTTTTGACTGTGACTGAATAATAAGCGCCACACACTCATAATTCTGACTGTTGTCCTGGAAGAAAGGCTTTCCATATCAGAACCACTGGTCTTCCCCAGTCATAGATGTAGGAGAAGCCAATGTTTGGGGATACAAGGAATATTTTGCTCGAATTTCCTCAAATTTACCCAAAAAACTTTGTGAAAAAATTTTCTTCCTACGAATTTTATTTAAAGTAGTTGTTAGTACATTAAATTTTCCTCTACCATGTTGTAAATATCATTGACTTGAAAACAGAAAATTTGGTAGCCTACTTGAAACTTGGTTCTTAAAAACCCAACTGAAAAAAATTCGCTAGGCTGTGCAAGAACATTGTCAGAAGCCAGTTGGCTCAGTATTCGTGAGCATATGCCTCAGTTATGAAGTTTTCCATTCACATTCCAGCTGCTGCTCTCAGTACAGAACCTCAGACCTAGTTGAGGTTGGCCTAAAGTTGATTCCTTCTCTTAAGACATATATGTGATATATATGGCATGTATCATATTATTTATTATGACAATGCTGTGAGTCTCACAACTGCACATATATGCAACATGCAAAAAACTGTATGGCAAAATGTGTTCATCCAAACACCATAGGTAAAATTAAAAACAAAAGTTTTTCTGTACTTGCCTGGCATGTACTCTACTAATATGACATAGGTGCCCTGCAGTATGCTCGATTCCATCAATGTACAATTAATAAAGTGCATAAATGAAATGCCTTCTTTTAGCTTTCACATAATAAAACACGAAGTTACTACAAATATTTTGTTGACGTTGTACATATTTAATGTGTTTTCTATGACATAGTAGACGATAAAATAAATATATACAAAATAATTAAAAAACTTTTCTATATATAAATGTGTTTTCTATGATAATCTATGACATAATTTTGTTTATACATTGAATAAAGATCAATACGTATAATTTCAATAATATTGTTAAATATGTCGAAGCTTCTTTGCCCAAATTTTTGACAAATCAAAACCATTGGGGTGCGCTTTCACCCCCTTGATCCCCAGCTCCTACACCACTGCTGGAGACAAAGATCTTGAAGTGCCCAAATTGCGTATTTTGGTGTATCTACATACTTGGAAAAGACGCAGCTAACTGCTTTTTAAGCAAAAAACAGTAGCACACATCCAGTTAATATTATGTACTGACTTTACGAGTAAATATGTCATATACCAAACCAGCTTAAGAAATTCGAAGTAGACAAAACGTTCCTATATTTATAAGGTGTTCGGGAAAAATAATGAATATTTTCGAAAATAATATTACGTCATTAATGGGCGGCCCCTTGGTGGTAGAACGTTTTGCACTTCATTCATTTAGTTACGCTAACGATGAAATCAGTTGTTTGCGAGATATTCAGTATAATTTCGTTCTAGTTTTCCGTTGCTGTTCGTCATACCAATTTTCAAGATTTTCACACTTTAATTTGTTCTAGAATCCGCTCCCTCATACGAATACTATTACTTTTCTTCAAAAAATATTGCTTAGCAATAAAATACAAAAAATGGGAAAAGTTTTGTTAATTTGTGTATTGCACTAGCAACAATTTTTCTGCTTTTATTTTCCAATGGCTTTAGGCTGAAATATTTTTACACGCATCAAATGTTGCCATGCTTTAGAGATGTAATATTAAAATATTATCTTTGCAGTTGTTTGTCTTCCGCACTGAAAGTATCAATAGTTATGGTCAATGACATTGTGGTTTCAGTAAGTTTGTGTTTTAAAAATGAATTAGCAAGAGTTTGTTTATCTTACACATAGAGTTGATATTGCAAAAACAACAAACGAAAGTTTTTTTTCTGTAAACTCTAGTTTCGCTCGTCAAGCATAATAACTTTAGAGGGTTTCAAATTCATTGGTTTTAGGAAGTATAATAACCAGAAAAAACAAATAATCTTTCAATAAACTCGAATAATTTATAGCTTTGTTAAATAGCTTGTATTTCACAGTGCAACACCTGAGTGAATATGTTTTGATGACCAATGTTTACCAGAAATATTATGGCCAGCAAGTGCTGGCCGCGGTATACAGTACAATTCTGTATTAACTGTTTAAAGCTGCAAACTCTTGGGGCTATGGCCTGAACATAACAGGAAAAAACGTTTGAACGACCAACTTTATTGATGTTGTTGTTTTGACATCGCTATCATTCTAGGTATTCATCTATGTTTGTTGATATCGCCAGGCTTCCCAGCTAAAAAGCATTCTTCGAATTGCACTTTGTTTTACTTGTCTATGAATCACGAAAAACTGTTCTTTTGATGCAGTAAATAAGTCAATGAACTTCATAACGCGCAATCAGCGCAAAGTAAATTGATTTTGTGGAATGTTACTACCAGGGGCGGATTAAGGTTGTGTGGGGCCCCTGGCTGAAACTTAGAAAGGGGCCCATTTTATATGTATGAAATTGTCGTTAATAGGGTAAAAAATTAACGAACTGAAGTATTTGTGTTATTGAAACAAAAAAGCTTGAGCATAAAAAACGATTCGTTAACTAATACGGACGTCACAATATGAACGAAACTCATTGATTTCATGTCTCCATTTCTTGCTGGAGACTTGAAACCATATCGATAAACGTTTACAAAACACCAGTGGAATGTTTTGAATATACAGAAGCACCAGTCAACAACCACCCCGCTATCACGATCACTTTAACGTGGTCTTCCCTATGCTAATGCATTACCTTTTGTTTAACCAACGCCACCACCAGGGTTGCCAGATGAAAATTTCAATAAAAAGCCAAACAGTGCTAAAAAGAGGCCAGAAACAGGTTATGCTGATTGTTTAAAGGCCAGAAAAAAGCCAAACTGTATTTGCAGTATTTCCATGCCTTTGTCACGCAAACAAAGATTTTAATCACACGAATATAAAAAAAATTATTTGAAATTAAGATTAAGTCTTGCGTGGCATTGTACTGGAATTCATTATTGATGCTTCTCTGATTTTGCATGGTTTGTGAGACTGGATTGCACACTTTGGGTAAAACAGTGCGACAGTTTGCATACTGATCCTTCGGCAGCTTTCTGCACCCATACGAAAGTCATCTCCCATTCACACTTGCGACCAGAATCATTACAGCCCTTCCAGCTCTTGACGTCATTGTCGTATTTCTATCGCGGAGACGCAGACCTGTTTGCAAGCGCTGAGCTTGCTTAGTTCCTACAACACAATACACCAGGGGTCTCAAACACGCGGGCCGCGGGCCGCATGTGACCCGCGAGGGCCTTTTGTGCGGGGCGCGATGCTTTTTGGGAATTTGCAAATAATTAACATTTCGTTGCCACGTGCCTTGAAAAACGATGCCGGGAAATAAATGAATCAAAGCTGAATGATACCCAGTGCGGTTTTCGTCCCGGCCGTAGCACTACAGACCATACTTCACACTCCAGCAAAATTTTGAGAAAATATGGCAGTATGCTTGAGACGTCTTCACATGCTTTGTCGACCTCGAGAAAGCATATGACCGGGTTCCTTGTGAAAAGCTTTGGGGAGTGTTGCGTCAGTACGGTGTTGACGGCCGCCTGTTATTGGCCGTCAAGTCACTGTATTCCTGGTCAGACGTTTGTGTCCGTGTCGGGGGAGTTAAATCATGACCGCTCACCGTTGGGGTTGGACTCCGACAAGGGTGTGTACTGTCACCGCTCCTATTCAAAGTTTATACCAGTGGTCCTCAACCTTCTCGCTGAAGGGAGCCAAATCCAGACCTACAATTTTGTTGGAGAGTCTCACTAAAATTTTTTAACGCAATTCAATTTACACGTTTGTTTTTCAGCGGAACGAAGTCTGTTAGACAAAACATGTTAGACGTGTTATTAAAAGACTGCTGAGGGCCACAAAAAGGGTGCCTGGGAGCCAAATGCGGCCCTCGGAACCGGGGTTGAGAGCCATTGGTCTACATTAGTTGGATAGATAGTCACAGCCGAGTCGACGAGGGTGTCACAGTCGGGAACTGCAGGATCAAATGTTTAGTTTTAACGGACGATTTGGTACTGCTAGCATCTTCTCAGCAGTCTTTAGCATGCACTCTCTCGGTTTTCTGCTGCGTACGACCGAACCGCAATGAAAATCAGCACTAAAAATACCAAGGTAGTATGTCTCTACAAACCCAAGGCAGTTTATACTGCAAGTGAGCGCCAAAACATTGCAGGTGGAGACGTTCAAGTACCTGGTGGTGGTATTTACGAGTGACGGAAGGCGGAGCCCCAGGAGATTGATACACGGACTGGTAAAGCTAACGCAGTTCTGCGTGAGCTTTATCGCTCTGTGGCCCCAAAACGGCAGCTTTCAAACACCGCAAAGCTGTCTGTTTTCAAATCGATCTTTGTTCCGATCCTTACCTATGGTCACGGCCGTCCGCAAAAATTTTTCCATGGAGGGGGGAAAGTCGACATTTTGCTTATCTTTCTCAGATTGTTGGCGATGCAACGCAAATGGACGTCCACAAAAAAGAAATTGTCCAATGTTACGGCAACAGTTGCATACAGTGTTTTCCTTATAAAAAACGTTACAGTGAGCAAGTGTTTGTTTTACTGAGCATGGATTTTTTCGACTGCGTTAGCAGAAATCTAAATGAATTATAAACTTTGTGAATTTTTAGAATAAGTGTGAAATCTTATGAAAATACGAACAAACTATACATTTATTCAAATAGCTTCTCCATGTTTTCGTGATTTTCCAAGGATTTGGAATGTTGCAAGTGTGCGAGATGATATTTCCCTACGCAAATGGTCTGGTGGTACGGCGGGTTTGCGCAGTTTAGTGGAAGCATTGGTTGCAAAAAATGCCTTTGTTGGCAGCAGTGCTTCTTTTTCACACTTGTTTCTTTGCACGTAGCATAAGCCAGGGGTGGCCAAACTTGTTCAATAGAAGAGTCATTTGCAGAAAACCAAAAACACCAGCAAGCTGCAAAACTACATGCCGAGAGAAATTTTACCAGGAGGTACGACGACAGATACCGAGCACCCTAGCTTATGGGGACCTTGTCGAAATTTGTATAGCTTGTTGGTATAGTAATCAGAATTATAGATGAAACAGTTACCATTCCAATATTTACAAATATATAGTGGCAACCAGGCCCGTATCCACGGGGGGAGTGCCACCCCAAGGTTTTTTGTTTCCCCCCATATTTTGTGCCCTGAAAAGTTTGTTTTAGCCATATAGCAAAAACAAAAATCTTGATCCCCTAAAATGTATTTTCCCCCAAATCTCAAAAAACCTGGCTACGGGCCTGGTGGCAACTGGTCCATACTATTTGAATAAGATGTAAGGACTGACGATGCGTAATGTTACGTGAAATCGATTTCCTTTTAAAATTTGTGATTGATTCCTTCCTTGTTTCACCTGTGGAGTGAAGTTACTTGAATACAGATATGCACAAGTTTTAATCATCGCAAAAAGATGAAAGCAGAGCCCAGTCGGCTGATTCTTCGAAAACCTACAGAAAACCTAGAGCTTTTATTTGGCCTACACGAGTAACACATTGCAAATTATTAGCTTCGTATTTTTCAATAAGCTCGTACTCAGAAAAATATTTTTCTAGCATAGTAACAATCACAGATTTTTACTGTACGTATCATGTTGTCAAAAAAATCCTCGAAACACGTTTAGTTTGGCTCAGTATAGGAAGTAAAAAAGTTTCTCGTCGAGATTTTTGGAAGAGAAGAAATTGGTGCAAATGTCGCGATTGTTTCAAAAACACTTTTCGTGCCTTCTTCTCAGCAAAGGTTTTGATGATATCATCATATTCTACTTTTTGTACAAGTATGGATTCAATATTAAATATGGCAAGGTACACCACTCGGGATTGATCGCTGGTTGCTCTCAAATAATTTTTGATTAGTTTAAGCTTGCTAAATGATCACTCTGAAGACGCCACGGTGGCTGGAATTGTGAGCAAAATTCTTAAGCAAATACATGCATTTGGGAAATGTTCTTGAAGCTTGAAGTCGTAAATTTTATTTAGCAGGTCTTGTGGAAGCAATTTCCCTTTTCCAAAATTAGCTGAATGTAAGAAGAGCAAATGCCGCATCTCAGTAAGAAAATTTTCGTCGTCCATAGCTTTAGTCCCGTCGCCACAGGCGGGATTTGGTGGGCTTAGCCCCCCCAAACGATGCGCTAAGCACTCCCAAATTAAAATATGTAACACTACAAATCAGTGGAGTTTTTACCAATTTTTCAATGTCAAGCCCCCCTACACAAACGCAAAGCCCCCCTATTGAAGACTTTCTGGCGACGGTTCTGCATATCTTTACAATATTGTGTGGCTAGGATTCTCGGTTTTTGGTCAGCTACTGCAGCAGAGTGATCCTTGTAATTCCATATTACATCAAATTGTTCTTTTTAATGCGTTTCACAGCATTACAACCCATGATCAGCCCTCCAATAACATTATCAGTAATACCATAGAATATAAAAGTTCTGTAAAATGCTTCTTGAAAGCTTTCCTTCCCCTTTCCAACTGATACATTCCTTCGTAGATCTAAACTTCCTCCAGGAGGAAGCTTAATCTCAATGCCAAGCTTAGATTACTTCATTCCACACAGCTTGCCAACTGTTTCGCAATTCAGTTTAAATCCTTTAGAAGTTTTTGAATGTTAGCAACTTCTGTATCCAATGTTGCTTGCCTGGGTTGAATATCTTTCATAGAGATGTCTATTCTGCTTAGGATTTTGAACCACACAGCTGACATTAGTACACAAACAAATGACTTCAAATAAGATAATGAGCCATTTGCATCATGCATGGATTTCTGCAGCTTCAATGTCAACAACTCTTCAATGGCAGTTTTTACATCAGGCAAACGTGTACAGTAGTAGAAAACGTTTGACCCGATTTAAAGATATTTTAAAGTTTGAAAATATGTAAAATGAATCACGTTAGTTTATTTTTTAAATCATGTTTGGATCTATTTTTAACACATATCATGACGCTCCGATTTTATACTGCACCACCACAGATTGTGGGATTTTTTGGAACTGTTCTAGGGATTTTTGCAGTTGCATTTGTGAGAGCCCTGAATATAGTTACAATGGCAGTGCTCAGTAGTTACAATTTCTTGAAACAAGCCTGCATATGTTTATGCAATTATTATGAAAATGTCTTAACTGTTAGTTAGTAAGCGTGCTTTGCAAAACGGTAGCGCACTTAACTTCATACTGCGAACTGTTGTGTATCACACAGTCTGACAATTTGTCAAGGAATTGCGTTTTTCTAGAATTTGACAGGCCTCTATACGATGCATCTCCTGGCAGTAAAATGCGGCGCTGGTTCTTGCTGAACACCCGAGCGTCTGTGAGATGCGACACTTCTCACACGCGGCCTATTACAGTTCTACCGCGTGGAATCTATCGACGATACGCTGTACATAAATTCTGCTCAACGTCATTTTACGTATATAAGGTAATACAGTAGTGAAAAATTATTGCAACGTAAAGGAAGATGACAACAAACACAAATAAACCGGCCAAAATCTTGGGCAAGTTTTCATTTTAATTTCGGATTTGTCAAGATTTTAGAGGGCAAACTGGTTAAAACTACCAGCGCTGCAAATAGATAAAGCGACCATAATTTGGGCTTGATTACAGAAAATCTTAGCCCGCGTACTTTCATCATCTCGGGCCCCTTAACCTTCCGGGCCCGGGTACAATGCACCTCTCGTACCCCCCTCTCGTAGGCCCTGTCTACATGGTTGTGAAATTGCATGCGCACTAAAACAAACATTTGCTCAATGTAAAATTTTCTTACAATTACACCGCTGGTCACTAACTTCACGAACATGTGTAAAGACATTGATAGATGAAACAAACGTTAAATATGAGGCAACAACTCTCTATTAATTTGAGATATTGCTATTCATCTAGAAGAGCCACACAAACTATGTCGGCGACCCGCAGTTCGCCCACCATTGGTATAAACCTACGTGGCTAACCGCAATCAGCAGTCGCTGTCTCACTACATTACCTGCCAAGATGTCTGCGTTTAATAGTTACATGCGACAAAACGCCTAATACCGTGACTTGAAGTGCATCTTCGAAGATTTGTTGCCATGTTGTTGTTACGCAACAAAGGCCAATAATATAACAATTCGCTCGCGAGTTTCGCAACCTGCCTCTGCAGGCAGAGAAGCGCATTTAGTGAACTGCAAGCTCATAATTGCATGTTACCAAAACAGTGAACCTGACTCTTGTGCAGTGTAAGCGTCATATCGGAAAATAAACTGTTATTGCAAAAATTAACCGAAATAATCAGAATTGAACTGATGATTTCACGTTTCCAGAAATTTTTCCTTAGGCCCAATTTCCAGGGGGGGCAAATGCCCGTTTTCCCCCCCTCTGCGGACGCCCATGCCTATGGTCATGAATCTTGCGTAATGACCAAAAGATAATTAACTCAGGTGCAAGCACCAAAGATGAGATTTCTGCGAAGAGTTCACGGTGTGACAAAGGGGTGTACCGAGGTCAGATTGCGCCCGGGGCAAGAAACAAGTTTGGCGCCTCCATATTTGAACCTTATGAAGGTATTTTGGGAGTAAATGTACTACATGAAAGAAAAACTTACGACATTGTTGCGACT
>Ga0210059_1005070_pt1 | contig 21171 bp, 20 predicted proteins | sample Ectturendosymbi2_FD_188042 | JGI IMG/M metagenome (GOLD analysis project Ga0210059, IMG submission 188042) | Ecteinascidia turbinata endosymbiont from Florida, USA - Sample 2 (SPAdes) (version 2) | ecosystem: Host-associated > Tunicates > Ascidians > Unclassified | place: Key West, Florida...
GACCATTGATTTTAGTGGCGGCAGGTTATGTCTGTAAATCAACATTTACGTAATTTGAAAAAGTCCGCGAGGATCTTTCATTTTTTCCTCAAAATGAATTTTACAATCCTTGGAAAATGTTGCGATTGTAAACAGCTTCGCAGGGGTTTCTGAGTTGAATGTCGTTGGCATCCAGCCCCGGCGAGAAAAGAACAAAGGGTCATCTTCCAGGTCACGGACGTTTGCTTAGTAGGAGCTTGCGAAAGCAGCAGGACTAACTGAATAATTCAGTTGCAAGTGACAAGCAAGTGCGATAACCCTTTTGGTTTTGCAAACGAAAGAATGACGAGCGTTCTTTTAAGCTGAAAGGCAGAAGCTCCTGGACCGCGCTCAAACTGCACTTTCGCAGGACTTTTGCAAAACGGAGTCTCGCCTGCCACCGTGGGTTGGTTTTCTACGATAAAAAATTGAAACACTTCTGGAGTTGTTTGCTAGACGCAAGTATTTATTGCAGAAAAGGGTTTCAATTCCAAAGACATCTTTCGGTCCGGCTTTTCGTTTTCACATAGTTTTAGGAGATGTTTTTAAAGGAATTATGTGCTTAGGGACCCAATACGCTTTCACGTTTTTTCAGAAGACGAGTAAATTTGAGGTGCACGTTTATGCTGTTTGCGGCATAAAAGTTTTATCTTGTTTGCGAAATAAACACGCAACTGACTCTCCTCTTCATCTGTTCGTAGAAAGCATCTCAAGTTTCACACAGGGTTGCCAGGTTGTCATAAGTAAAAAAAGTCACATCAGTCGAAAAAAGGCCTACAAACCACCCAAAAAGCCAAATACAAGACAAATACACACCGACACTTTTAAACACTTGCACAGGACCTTTAACAGACGATATATGCATGTGCAGAATGAGGTTCACTCCATTAATAAACGTCTGGAAAAATTTGGTCTTAGAGCTCAGGAGTAACCTGAAATAGCAAAAGCAAAAATAGAAATAAAAAATTATAGTGCGCAGAGTTCCCCATACACGTTTGTCATTCTATGTCCAGAAACATTGTTCAGAAATTTGCCAGTGTCTAGAAATCTGCCTAGGTCATTTTTAATCTGCCAAACCGACATACAAATTGAACTGGCCAGAAAAGGTCAAAAAAGCCATATTTCATTTGACGTTTTTCAAAAAATATCCAAATGAGTTTAAAAAAGGACAAAATTACAGTTGGTCTCACAAAGTCAAACTGGTAACATTGGTTTCAAATTAATAATAAATGGTCTTTTGCCGAAAAATTCCTAACACGTGGGTCCATTCATAAAACTTGTCTCGGTTGATACGAAACATTCGTAAAAATGCTTTTCAAACGAAACAAACACATCGCTGCCGAAGATCAGAAATTCGCGTTAGTTGCTGTGAAAACAATGCACCACGTGTTATGTTTTCCTGCATGCACAACGTGAACATAACGCTGTGCTCGGAGCATGAAACATTTACAAACGTGACAAAAAGTCTTCCTGCTAAATTGTCACGTTTGTAAATACTTCATCGAAAAAGTTTGTACATACACTTCATCGAAAAAGCGGTAAACGCTTTCAGATGCAGACACGCATTTCGGCAAACCCTGAACACGCAGCGACAGACCTGTTGGCCTGACAGCGCACCATCGAGACAAGTTTCCGTAATTATTTTGACCAAAGTCAAGTGCGAAACGTTGATGCAAATTAACAACAGTACGATTTTCGACGTTTATGATGTAAAATGACTGCTTATCGGCCCACTCCCCCACTAATAAACATTTCATTTGAAACCATAGTTTTTATATAGTGATGGTTTCAAATAAAAATATGGACCCCATCTTTTATCGACGATATTTTTGAACAAAATGCTTCTGAAACTTCTTCACTTTGTTTAAATGAGAAATTTGAGAAAGATGGAAAAATTAAGTGATGTAGTAATGTTTCGAAACCATCTTTCAAAACCAGTCTCGAGATTTGCACAAACCGAGGGCAACTGGATTGAGTGAAGGTTACTTGCATTGGGACAAGTTGCTGCTTAAGTGTACTTCGTCAGAGACATTGGTGGGAAAAGTTGCAATACTTCATCGCTCCTTTAGCGATTTTAAGCGACGGTTTATACGCAAAGTCGCTACAGCGAATATTTCAATCCTGCTTCAAACCCGGCTCTTTTACAGACTAGCTTTGACTTTGGTATGTCAGTGCATTGGTGGCTGATGGGAAAACCGGTATGTTATTTCCATTTCAACTGCTACACAATCAAGTTCGGACATCCGAAAGTCGAAAATATGCAGTGGGCAATTAAACGCTTATCAGTATGTATAAAAACATAGAAAACAACCTTTGCCATAGTTTTGTTTTGGTTACTTTATTCATATTTGTCTCATTAAGGATCACGCCTAGAGTTTTCCATTTGAATTTGTTGTTTGAAAATTTGCTTGTTTTGGGCAAAGAAGTATGTTAACCCTATATTGACATCTGCTACAAATTTTCTGGCTCAATTTCAGCGACCTCACCATAATCCCTAACCAAGAGCTAACCTTACAAAAACAAAAGCGTGATCACTGATCAGAAAGCTTGTTCCAGAGCTCCAAGCGTTTCTCTCAGCAGCTTTGCTCAGCTTTCACTTTTCGCCTTTTTTGAGCGATGTCTTGCTCGTGTTTGGTATCAGATTGGGACTGCCGCGCAAAGGAAATGAAACAAGGCTTGCTTGGTAGTTTAAAAAACAACATCAAACTTGCTTGTCACAACATCATCAACATCAAATGATTCTCGTGGAACAATGGAAAAGGTTCCAACGCGAATGCAGCAAAGCATTCTTTGCTTTGACTGCAACTTTCCCAATGCTATTGTACAGTTTGGTTAGGTTCAGGACATGCATATCAGCCTCATTTGAGCTATTTTAGCTCGTAATCAGTAGGATTCTGGCTCGCGAGAACTTCGACTACCTTGTAAAAGAGCAACAGCGGTACTTTCTGAAAACGTAGAGTATCTGCAAAATTTACATCATGCAGGAGGAGATTTCGGCCGCATCAACGCAAGAGGCTTGCAAAAGTCGCATGTTCTTTCGAGTTGGGCGTTTGTACTGCCACCAGTCGATTGTTAACAGCCACAGACTACAAGATCTCTTGCACCGCGTGCTTCCTGGTTGACTTTGATTGGCTGTCGTTTTGTAAAGCAGACAAGGCATTCTGCAATCTGGTCTCTGTTAAATATATTCAAACTACCCCAAAAATCGGTTGACCACTTTTAAACCTTTCATCTACACCTTATTATGAATCAAACCAAAGTTTTTTGCTTTTCTTCAACAATTTAGAGATGGTGGTGCGCGCGAAAGGAAACCTTTAGTTCAAAATCATTCTTTTGTAGACAAAACTTTGAACGAGATATGCCAACGTATTGGCAAGTGTTTCATGATGATTTGGTGAGAACGTAGCGAAGCCTTCATCGGAAAGCTAAAGGTTCTTGTTGGCCTTGGTCCAGACTGCCAAGTGGTAAACACCAGGGCAATTCGAGCCAGTTCCTTGCAAGCAACACATAAACTTAAACCAGAGATGTCGCGGAAATAGCGGCCTCTCTTTCCGTCGAGTTGCGAAGCTGTTTGGCACTGAGAGCTACATCGACAGAAAGAAGTGAGAAACGGTTATAATGAGAAAACCTGCTGGCTCTTTCCTCAAGACTACCCATTGCTGTCCGAAGTTTTGCCTACAAAGGCGAAATCTCACCATGGCCAGAGTTGTTTTTAATAGTTTTTAGGGTTTCGGTACAACAAAAACAGAAGTGTTGAACAGCCTTATGATAAAAATATCAACAGTTTTTTGTTTTTTTTGTCATAACCGCAAAGACGGCATTACGCTTTCTAAAATGCGATATATTTTGTCATTTATTTAAGGCAAGCCGCTATCATTGCACAGCCAGTAGGCTAGCTCGCAAACTGTATTTAACTGTAGTTTAAACGTTGCGAGTTGAAGAAGCAAACCTGCAAGCATAAAGTCTTGAATTTGGTGAGGTGTTCGAAGGAATTTGCTTACTGTACCTCTATAGGAATAACGAAGAAAATGTCTAAACTACAAAAAAAACGATAACGTTTTGAGGATTGAAACGTGTCTTATAATATCTGAGATTTATTTCAGGGGTTCTCAACCGGGGGGAATTCCCCACTAGAGGGGAAGTTTGTCTTTGCAAGGGGGTAATTTTGTATTTAGGATTTTGTTGAAAATGTAATTAAATTAGAGGCCAAGGAGCTTATCAGTTGTGAAGAGTTTAGTTTCTTTTCTTAGTGTACTGATGCAAAAGTGTTCTTTACAAACTAAATTTCTAAGGGGGGGATTTGATCTGTGAATAACGGTTAAATGGGTGCATGTGATAAAAAAGGTTGAGAACCACTGATTTATTTGAATGCTTCAAGTTACACAGCAGACCTCTTGAAAAAAGCAAGTGAAAGGCCTCTGCTCGATACAGTGGCGTAAAGGAGCACAACGTGCTGCCCTTGGCTCTCACAGAAAATGCCGCCCCGTCTATAGCCTACCACATGACGATATCACCATATCAGGGGGATATTTGAACAAATATTTTAAACAGCAAGGCTACAGTAAGTTTGTCTGTTTCCAAAATAAAAAATGAGATAATAAGACTAACAACGAATTGACAAACATGAACGTAAAAAAAGAGGAAAGAATTTGTCACATTTACTCGATAATTTTTCTTCCCGCACAAGCACAAGATTTGTAGAGTACGAGAGTCAATATGACCGAAGTCAACATTACTCGACTCCACAAACAAATAATCGCCAAACAAAGACTAATAAATGACAGGTGGCCTAGGCACAAACAAAAAATTAGAAAGTAACGAAGGGAAAGTGCAACTGGCTGATGTGACCAGGAAGAAAATCACCAACAAAAAACAATGCACATCGAGGAAATTGACGGATATAACGGACCACAAGAGCCGCAATGGTTTTGTGAATAAGAAATTCTTTTTGCGCGCTCATGACTGTTGACAAGAAACGCAGTAAGTCAGTCCCAGACCAAGTAGGTTCAGCGGCATGCAGACAGCCCTCTGCATTCAACCAAAACACGCAAAACATCACAAGAAACACACTCTGCCAGTCTAAAGCCGGTTTGTCACAGCAGCACACAGACAGTACGCACATTTAACCAATATCAAACAAGAAACACACTCTGCCAGTCCGAATTACAGCTTTGCTACTATGGCTGTTATGTAATTCAACGAAGCGGTGGTGAGTTTATATTGCTGGAATCATGATGCAACCAAAATTTGCCTCCCTCGTTTGCCAAAGAAGATTTCTCTGGGGAGGTAGATGGTGAACCTACAGCAGGGGTCACCAACCTTTTTGAAACTGCGAGCTACTTCTTGTGTACCGATTAATGCGAAGGGCTACTACTTTGACACACACTTCTGAAATAAAAATTTTGCTCAATTTACTGTACCTTCAATTATTTTAGTATTGATATTTGTTAATGTAAAGACATTGATCATGTTAATCTCACTTTTAGAACAGGCCCGCGGGCGACCTACATGGTCCTTGCGGGCGACCTGGTGCCCGCAGGCACCACGTTGGTGACCCCTGACACACTGTAAAAGAGAGCTTAGTTTAAATCAGTATGAATGAATTCCTGATCTCTTTTCAATTACCTCTGCTTAACACAGGTGACTAGATTTTGCCGCCCTTGACCAAATCGACAGTGGTCATTGGGTTCATACGCCACTGCCCGATGCCAGCTGTTTTTGCTTGTGCTCCTATCGAAAGAGCATGTTACTACAACCAAACTAATTTTTTGTTCTCACCCAACATATTTTCTGAAAGCAGCCGCGTAGGTTGCCAAGCAACAGCGTTAAATGTACGCCCGTGGCAAGTCTGATGGAACAAAGTACACTTAAACAAGGGATGCAGTGCTTTAACTAGTATGGGAACGTTCCACTACAAAAACGCTAGTAGCATGTTACGAAGAAAAGACTATAGCAAAGAACGAAAAAGGTTTCCAAACCAAAAGACCAGCATAAAAGCAGGAAAATGATCTGTCACGAAAAAGACTATAGCTGCAAGAATAGGTACAAAGGACTTCCTGCTTGCTATATTCAAGGTAGGGGAACACTTTCTACGTTGAGAATTTCACAAAATCGCGTCAATACTTGGGCGGCTCATCAGAAAGTAAGCAAACGCCGCCTTTGAGAAAGGTGTTCGTTGAACTACACCACTTTTCCCGCCTAGACCTCTTCAACGACATTTTTAAATGCAGTTTCGACTTAGTGCACTGTTTTACTCGCCAAGGACATTTCAATGTTTTTGTTGCGTGAAAAGAAGAAAGCAAAAAAATGAGTGTTGGTCTTGTGCGAAAAATTAAACAAAACGCAGTGAATATAGGGGAGTGCTTTAGAGTGGAGAGTTCACTGTGACTTGAAACTAATATCTACAGGATGAAAAACGTAACTCGATTGTAACAAATGCAAAAATACGCTAAAAATTAAGCTTCCCGTGAATAGCCAAATTACCTTCGTATTAATAATTTTCAACGTGCTTTTCGTTTGCAAAATAAAATCAGTTCTATTAACAACAAGATACCCAAGGACATCTTGAGAAGACAAACTCAACCTTGTCACGGAGACGTGCTGCCAATTGTGTTTCCGGCTTGGAACAAACGTATCGAAGAAGTCAGTGGAGAACAAGCGCCTGTAAACGAACGATTGCAGGATGCTGTTGAAGATGTTTTTCTTCATGTTGGCTATGGAACAAAACCAGAATGATTCCTTGCGACTCGTAGAATAAAGCTTGAATTCCCGCCGCGGATCTAATTGCTTGTCCAAAAAGGCTATATTAGTTTTCCCGGTTATAGATATCTTACCGCACTTTTTTGCAAAGTTGGGTGAAAATGATTGCAGAACGTTTTGTTTGAATTTGTTGAAACAGAAGCTTTTCAGGGAAAAGGTCAACCAATGTTGGTGAGTAGTAGGAGTTTTCGGAAAAACAGTTTGATTCGATGGAACTTTCCTATAAACTTTTCTCAATGATTTGTACTCTGTCTTTGTAAAATGATTCATGCATTTTCACGTCTCTTCTGCTGTTGTGTTCCCTGTGATTTGAGAGGCCAAGAGTGCAGTAACATAGAGCACGGTCACCGGTCGGCAGCATTCGCCTTTACAAAGGCGATCGTTGGCTTGAGTAGCTAAAGAGAAAAAGAACTTTAAAGAGACTATAACCGTTCTGAAATAGAAGCAAAGTCAAATCAAGTTTAATGCTAATCAAAGTCAGCCGCGGAAAGTGACCTACCACTTTGCAGTTGGACACAAATTAGGTGTGTTGCTTCAGCATCGACGTATCGTTAGCACGAGTGCTCGAGTCACCATTTGTTTTGCCCCACTGTTTACAGAGCAGTAGCACGCGAGTCAAAGCTATTTTAATGGCAAGCTGCAATTCGCACCGAATGTTTCTTTGTGCTGCGTCAGACGCATGTCTGGCGCATGCAGGAAAAAAACACGATGACCGGACAAGGCGCCACGTCACCACTGCCAGGAGACACTATTACGTCATGATGTATGAAATCGCATCGGGCGTAAACAAAGTTTGCGTTTGTCACATCAGATGGTCACTGTGCCATTACCGCGATATTTTCCGCCAAGCAACTTCTCCAGCTGACCGTTGTTGCAGTGGACTTTCTCCACTCTCCTCTGTCAGCATTTCATCGTTCAAATGGGAAGCGGAAAGCTAGCCTGTCAGATTTCAAAGTGATATGGCGTGTCTCATTGCCAAAACTCTTTTCTATAACTACAGAAACAAATAAGACTTTTCTGGGTCATTTAAGGTTAAAATAATAATAAATTCATCACACCCGACTTGAATTAAAAGTGTGTTTTTTAGACATGCGAACATTAATTCAGCATTTTTCAAAAAATGTTGAGGAAACTTCCTCGGTCAACGAAAGCATATTGCAAGCAGGGAATTTTTAATAGAGGGTTACAAAGATACTTGCTTCGCTCGTTTCTTGCTGAGCATCCCCCGGAGAACAAAAACGTAATTTTACAGAAATGGAACGAATATTCTCACGAAAGACTTACTTCGACAAAAGAGGTTCAGGGTAGTCACACGTTAGTTTGCTTACTGTTGTTCGAAAAACCAAATAATGATACCGAGTTTATGATAAACAAAAGTTTGTCCCTTGATGCCGTAAACCTCTTCACAGCATAGAGCATTGCGACTCAGCCTCACTTTTTCTGTTGATATAGCACTTTTCTTCCACTTTTAAAAACACTGCTGCTCCCTGAGAGATGCATGTCTGTAAAAGTATTGTCGTGAATATATGCGGCGCAAAATAACATGGAAAATCAAACGTCAAAGCAGCGAGCTATCTGCAACGATATGTTTCTTGCACCAAGTTCATGCAATTTTCAAAAATCGCAATCTTCGAACGTGTGTGCACCAAGGCGGTGTGCTATGCGGTGGTGGAACACCAAGAGCTGAACTATTTTGTTGAGAGCTGAGCAATATCCAAAGGATTTATGGCAATTAATTTTAAAAGTTGCTTAACTTTGATTGATACCCATACGGCAAAAACTGACATTGTTTCTTATTTTGTTAAGCTATTTCAATTCTAAGTTGCGTATGTTACAGTGTTTCACTAAATTTGTTCTGGGGTTTCACTTCAGGTCATTGAGGTCTTAACTTGGACAGCGGTATAGTGGTTTACGAGGTAAAAACGCATTTTTGTGCAAAAGAAAAAACTCCTTAAACTTGATTACAAAGTGAGGGCAAAGCAACATGATGAAAAGCTGTCAGAAGCCGGAGTTTTGCAATCAGCTTTCGGTCTGAATATGCACTTCACCAACACAACTCGGGTATGGATAACAACGTGAAAAACACAGCTGGAGAGTTTCATCAATCCATTGCTAGTCCTTCAATCAGTTTCAGGTGTCTGTTTGGTTGTGAAGAGGTCTAGACGCGTCCTCAATGCAGCAAGGTTATTTAAAGTTTTCCGGTCTTTCCTGGATGATGTTGTTCACTGCTCGAATCCGTTGAAAATCAGACAAAATTCACAGAGGGGCACAAACTTGTCAAAAACTTACTCGGCATTTATTTTTTCAACAATCGTTTCGGCAGATTCGTGTATTGAAAAAACAACACGAAGAACAAGCGGTGTTTCATTCAGAGCAGCTATGTCCAAACCGCGGGCCGCATGCGGCCCTGTTTAGATATCGCTGTGGTGTAAACGCAGGTTTAGACTATCGCGAAGTCTTGCGAACATGCGCGAAAATCTTTGTTTGTTCTATTGTTGGCTGGGAAGTAGCCTACATACAGACAACCTGTACTTTTTTAGATAATCTTAAATTTGACATGTTGGTGCAGGTGACCCTCAAAATTTTTACTAGTTTTCTGATTTCTAATTTTGTTCCATTGGTACTAAACTTGGCTATGAAATCACGCTCGTTATGGAGTGGTTAAAGGTGCCAAAAAGTCGTTACCCTTGCAGTTAGGATTCGAACGCTTTCAATACTTTAGCTCAAACTAAATTTAGTTTGCTACGATCAAAGTAAGTCATTCAACGTGCGGCCCTCATAAGTCATTCTAATTGCGGCCCTGGTTAAGATAATGACATAATTTTTGGCTCAGCAAGCAATTTCGTTTAGAAGCAATGTCTGAGCAATACAAACACAGGAACTACAAAACTGCAAAGGTTCTGCTGGGCAACATTTCAATGCTGTGTGTAATCGCTGGTATACATTGCCGCAGCTTGATGACGTAAGCGGATGTCAGCTGCAAACTACAATGACGCAGGCGGATGAAAGTTTCACTTGAGCTGTTATTCACTCGCAAGTGGGTCAAACATCGGGCATAAGCTACAAAGAACGGAAGTGATGGTAAAGGCAAAAACAGTAAGTTCCGTTAGAATTTGCCAAAGCAGCAATACAGCATCCGGTGGTCCCAGCCAAGGCAGAAATATGACAAGGCATGCTGACAAAAATCATCAGCTGCTTCCTAATCGAATTAAGAAAGCTTCCTAATGGCGGTTACCGCTGCACTTCTGTCGGAGAAAAATTATGAAATCGGAACCTATTCGTTAGGCTTTTATTGCCAATTAATTCTTGAGCTAATTGGATTGTGCTTTTACCTACAGTAGGCCTTTGTCACTGGAAATGCCTACCCGTAGGGTACTATTTTTTCCGTATTTCATTTTTTTTTCTACACTTTCGCTTTGGAAACGGTGCGACAAACAGGCTTTAGAGCTTCAGTTTCATTCCAATGAACTCTTACTTTTATTTAGGAAAACCATTTAAACCCAAATCGCTGAAAACGGCACAAGGAGTCCAAGTCGCTGATTAAACTGACAGTTGTTGAAAAGTGCCTGCCTACTGCATACTTCTCATCACAAAAACGCTTTTGATCTTTGTCATCCCATCTATATAGTTCAAGTTATCTGTTTTCACTTAGGCCTACACAGCTGGCAAGCGGTCGACTGCATTGCGTCTTCAACTGCACCATCTTAGCAATGTCTTGCCACACAGCGGTGACGGAATATTTCAGCACAAGGCCAGATCCTTTATCAAGACTATTACCACGAGCTGTAGTATAGCTAGCCGTATAGGTTTTACCTTCAACGGAAGACACTGACAGTGAACTTTTTGCTCTACGTCTGCTTTTAGGTTTGAAGGCTTGGTGAAAGCACTTTGTTTCATTGAATTTACTCGCAGTGCTAACGCGCAGTAACTCTGTAGGAAGAACGCTTGTTCAATTTAATGTAAACACGTATGTTCACTTCTATCATGATCATGTTTAAGGCATAGATAAGTGGTTCTTAAACTTGCTCGTGGTACTGAACACCGCCAGTTTTCTCCGTTCATGCACCGAGCCCTGCGTATTTCAAAAAACAAAATAGAATTTCTTCAAAGCGCAATGCATCAGACCTCCGCTGAATCCCTGAAACTGACCCACCGACTACAGGCTAAGAACCGCTAAAATTAGGAGTAATTGAAAAAATATCCGTAAAACATGCAGAAAATAACACGAAACTTCTTGGGAGGCAAAGGTGCAAACTCTTTTGAGGACCAGCGAACACGATGAATTTTATATTAATTATGGGAACGTTTGCGCCCCACAGCGACATTCTTTCATGAAGCAACTTCGGGGTTTCAAAAGACGAAATGCGCTCCTCGCTCGTTCACAGAGATGCTCTGCGGATACCACATGACGGCAAAATAAGTGCATCGTCAACCAGAATTTTTTCAGCCAATCAACCCCTGACGGTTGGTGAGTGGTGGTCATTTGATAAAGCTTTTTATAGGATAGCAAGTTTTCAGAGTGTTACAACTACAATGAAAAGCTATAGTTTTACTTTTTGAGATGCGGATATTGGAGGAAATTTCGATCTCAACCTGCTTAGAGTTGATGCGGATCAGCTATCATATCAACAAGAGCGTGGTTTAAACTGGCTGTTGCTTAATTTCTTTCATATTTCCGATCCACAGGTTCTTTTTAGTATCGGTTTTTGTTACACGGACTTTGTGAAGATGGAGAGCTTGCGTTTGGTTTCAGCCGAGGAGACACCAAGCGGTGGACACACTGCCCTGCAAGCAATTGTTTCCGGCTTTGCACTGACAACACTGAAAAACTTTCGCTGATCTAAGTTTGTGAGCGGAGATAAATTTTACCGACCACAAGGACAAGCCCCACTTTCGGCTGTTTTACCTTAACGACTCGAAATCATCTACTGACATTTGCCTGCAGTGGCGTCAAGAGGGGGGCAACAAAGAAAGCCTGTTGTACTCTAGACGCTGTGTTTGGGACACCAAAATTCTGAACTGAAGGAAACCGCTCCTAAGTTCAGACCAGGAGGCGCTCAAAGTGTTGGAGAAATCCTATATCAACGTTCAGCACGCGCTATAGACAGAGTAGTTTGAGGACGAATCAGTTTTTTCAGGCAAACACAGACGTACGAAAGACAAATCGAAAGCACGTTCTCGTCAGTTAACTCAGCAACAGACAGGGGAGAGGCGAAAAAGCAACACAAGCGTAGGGCAAGACAATCAACGTGCATGACGTGTACGCTGAAGCGAAGAGCGTGTGGCACTCTACAAAATTATGTAATTGCGCCACTGCCAAACAAATGTGCACGTCACAAACAAAATTTCAATCATTACACCATTACTTCCACTTCATTGACATTTACTCAAAAATATTTGAAATATGAACGGTTTCCTACCACCAACACTCTCACGTGTGCTCCGAGCGCGAAGTCACGTCGACTCAAACACAAAGATTGTCTGTCAGTGTTGTCAACCTTGAGGTTTTCCGCGAATTTTGGCTTGTGTTTTTTGTGGAGTTGCGGGTTGCTTATTTTTGAGTTTGTTTTGTTTGAAAGTTGTTTGTTGTTTGCCTTGGTTTTTGCAGATTCTGTTCAAAGGATTGCTTTTTTTTCAAATTGTATGGCACTTTTGCTGTTTCAATTTACTGCAAAACGCAATTTGAGCGTGTTTTTGTGTACACTTGCTCATTTTAGGCATGTTTTTTTGAAAGTACCTCACTGCTTTAGTTTATAATTTACCTGCTGTTATTTGTTTTGTTCAATTTTCCTACCAAACGCATTTTGGGCTTGTTTTTCTGATCTACTTGCTTGTTTACGCAAAATAAACCTGGCATCACTGTTGTCCTTTCTCATTTGCAACACGATCAATGTCAGTCCTCCATCGCTCGCGGCCAATCGTGAAGCGAGTTACTTCTGCGCTGCTGCGCAGTGATGGGTTTACAAACTGAACTCCTCTGCAATCTGCAGATATTGTTGTACGGCTAGGGTGTATAGCCTGCTCCCGGCCATATGCACACCCCTGAGCGTTTGTTTCTCCGTTCTTTGGCATTATCTCCTTTGAGAGCCTCTTGTAGAGTTCGAGTTTCAGCAATCTGAGAGGCAAGATAGCCAGTACGCGTCCCTTTCGCAGGTGTCCGACATACATACGCGTCAATATCAGTATCAAATGTCACCGGTTGACAATTTTCTATATTCGAGCGTCGAAGAGGCTGTTTATCAACACTTTCGTCCTCCTTGACCTCGTCTAATTTCTTCTGAAACTCATCAACTCCCTTTGAAATCAAATTTATCCGCTTCTCCGACTGTCGATCACGCTCATACCCGCAGTCCTTCTCATTGAAGGATACACGATACTCGATAGCGCATAACGGCTTTCTGTGGTTTATCACACAGTTTCAGCAAGGTGTAGCCCACAAGCCTAAGCTTTTTAGCTTTAGAGTCAAACTTGCGTATTTCAGCACCGAAGCCCAAAGCTTCAACTATTCTGCCATCGCCAAGGTTTGCAGTTTCTGGCGTTTCAAATGTTTTGTAAGCGACTAGAAGTGTTCTGTCATAAGTCATGTGCCGAGGCGCACCAGAGTCTATCAACCGCACAGGCCTTTCAATCAAAACAAATTAAATCAACCAATGCGCAAAAATCTTCATCAGCACTATCGGCGTCACAACCATTACCAGTGACAACCATGGGCGTCGGGAGGATTTTTTCCAGGGGGGCCACTAGGAGATGTTTCCAAAATTTTTCTAGTGGTGGTCAAAAGTAGTTAAATATGTTTTTTCCCACTCAAAACTAAGAAAACAACTTTTTTGCTGAAATTTTAAAAATCCAGGGGCAGACCCCCTTTGCCCCCTTCCGACGCCCATGGTGACAACCCAAGCTTCATGATTTTCTTCATATCCTTTCCGCACACATTTACGTGGACAATTTCGCTTAAAAGTGCCCTTACAGTTTAGTTACGAAAGTGCTTCGTTAAAGATGTTCTGTTATTGCCAACCAAACGCTTCTTGACGTCTCACGTGGCGTTACCGAGTTGGCTGCAGCCAGACCCGTCGCCAAAAAGTCTTCAATAGGGGAGCTTTACTTTTGTGCAAAGGGGCTTAAAACTGAAAATTTGATAAAAATCCATTGATTGTGGGGGTATTGATGCTTTGTTTGGGGGGTGCTAAGCCCACCAAAGCCCCCGTGGCTACGGGACTGAGTACAGCTAAGATGGCTTAATCGCCAACACGACATCTGACAGGCCCTTTTACGCATTCAAAGGAATTCCACAGGCTTTGTACATTTTCTTCGCTAGGCTCAGTATCGGAACCTTTAACATGACTCCGCAATCCCGTCGCTAACAACAAATGGCGCGTCTGGAATTTCCATGTTGAGGTTACCCAGTAAGATACATCCAGTTTTTCAACAGACCACTGCTGTTCACCAGCTGAACCAGCCACAGTAAAAATTCGTGTGTATGTCAAGATTTCTCACTGAAACTCACCTAACCCGTTTATTACTTCGTTGCGCAGCGGAATTGTGCTGGGTCCATAAACCTGTTGGAAAAACCCTGTCTCAACGTTCAGCATGCATAATGAACAAAGTAGTTTTGACGCGAAATAGTATTTTCAGACAAACGCAATGACGATACTAAACCGAGTGCACCTCCTCGTCAGTCTTCATTTTTTGGTTTTATATGGTGATCGTGTTGTGATGGCGCTTTGTAATTACAGTGGTCTTATAGCGCCACGATTGACTTTGTACAAGGTCTGGAATCATTTGACTCAGTATGTTTTTGCTTTCTGGATAGTCCCTGCGGCTCGTCCACACACCGTGCGCCTGGTAAGAAGGCTACAGTACTAATTTACAAGGTCTTGGCAACACCCGGCCGAACTGCAGGCCTGCCACTACCGAAGCGGGCGCACTTTCCACCAGTCCGCGATCTCATCTTGTCGTCAGTTAACTCAGCAACAGACCGGGAGGCGAAAAAAGTAACACAAGCGTAGGGCAAGACAACCAACGTGCACGACGTGTACGCTGATGCGAAGAGCGTGCGGCACTCGACAAAATTATCTGATTGCGCTACTGCCATACAAATGTACACGTCACAAACAAAATGTCCATCATTACACCAACAGAAGAAGATGAAAATTGTCTGAACGACTGAAAACGATTATTAGTGCAATACTTTGCAAAAATGTCTAGTTTTTTTCCGTAAATCAGGGCTGCGGAGTCGGATGTAAAATGTCCGACTCCGACTCCTTAACATAACGTGAATGAAAAAAAGTAAAAAAAGTTTCAAAATGAATTGTACCATTTCAACGAGTTAGGGTTTCTACCTTAGGACTGTGATGTAAAAAATAGTTCAATTGGAGTGTCGGAGTCGGACACAAAAATGCGACTCCAATTCCGACACCTAGTGTTCTTAGGAATCCGACTCCACCCAAAAACCACCGACTCCTTGTGACTCCAATTCCGACTCCGCGACCCTGCCTTAAATTGTTTAATTTTTTAGTTACAGGAGCCTGCAACTATTGGCACGTCGAAGAAACTCATCTTTGGGCGTCGAAGAAACAGTGCAAGGAAGCCCAAAATCAAGGCAAGTACCCCGGTCGAAACATGTAGCGAGGAAGGAACAGTACGTCATTTGTGACCAGGGGGGGTGCTAGGAATTGCGGGGCCCAATTAGAAAACTGATTGCGGGGCCCCCACTCTACACATGAGTAAAAGTTCAAGTATGTTCTTATTTTATGTAGCATGTTTGTCTTTAAATAAAAAAATAAATGCTTGATTTTGACATAACAAAATTTTGAAACACGATGAAAGCGTTCTTTAATTATGTTTCTACAATACCAAGTATAACAATTAAAGACGTGATGGTTATGTACAGGACTTTTAGAAAAAGACTTCATGTTTTTTATTTGCAATTTCTCTGAAAATTTTTGCAAGGTCAATGATTTTAACAATACCATTTTCTATAGATAGCAGTGCCAAATTGTTTAGTCTCTCTTGTCAAATTATAGATGGTAATTATGACTTATTTAGTTTTGTAAAACTTCTTTCACCTAATGCAACTTTTTCAGGCATTGTTAAGTAAATCCTCAATGTAATAAAAACATTAGGAAATGCTGTAAATCAGTGTTTTCTAACCTTTTCTCTGTCATGTCTCCTTCAAGCACTTTTCCTTTGTTTCAAGCCTTCCTGACTTTAAATAAGTAAATTGGAAGGAACAATTTTTCGTTCAAAATGTTTCCATGTTGTAGACCGCGTAAGGGCTCGCGCCCTTGAAAATTCATTGACAACCCCTGATTAAGACCCACTGCTGTAAATCGATTGTCTACTGGCAGGTATTCAAACAGAGCATGAGGCATAAAGATACTGGAGGGAAGAAAGTTTTCAGAGTTCTGAGTTCTTCAGCCAACATTTAGCTATCAACGTCATTCGTTTTTTTAGTAACTACGTCTCCATCAGTACTCTGTTTTATTGTGATAACTGTTAAAGCCACTTCAAGTTCTGCTGTATGTTTCCTTATTTCTGCCTTCTGCATATTTTTAAAGTTATTTAGAAATCCAAAAAATTTTACATGCCCTCTAAGTTGTTCAAATCTACCCTCTGTTCTTTGGGCTGAATTGCTTGGTCTAGCAATAAGTTGAACCACTGATCTCTGCACGTTTCTTTCCGATCATTCACAAGTCGATCTTCTGCCTCATATGAAAACATTCTCTTTCAGGTCGTTGTTCGTCGTAGTTTTGTTCTTGAAAATGTCTAAACTATAATGGTAATTTAACATCTTCAGCCGATTCTTTCGCACCTACTGGAACATCATTTAAATCCTTGACGATTTTTTCATTCTCTGGTAGTTTGTACGTTACAAAGTCTTTGGTGTAACTTCTAGAAACTCCATGTGGCTTCCAAATGATTCTTTGAACTTTTATGCTCACATAACCTTGTATGAAGACCCGACCAGTTGTTGAATCCACTTTTCGATAATGCGCTGGTTGTGTTCTTGCTAAAAAGTTTGCAGTAAAAGCTATAAATTTAATCGGAAGACTGCGACTACATAATCCAAGGTCTTTCAACACTCTCCCCCATTAGTAAGTTCCCTCTAACCGTGAAACTTCGAAAAACACAATCATTTTTCATTTCTTGGAAAGCTGTTCACTGGAATATTTAGAGGATCTTTAATTGTTAAATTATCGCTTACATTTTTATTTAGCCTATATGTGCTGGTCAACTAATTGGGTCCAGGCCTGTAGCCAGGTTTTGAGGTTTGGAGGGGCAAGATACATTTTAGGGGGGCACGATTTTTGTTTTTATTATATTTTTAAAACAAATTTTTCTGGGAACAAGAAAATTTGGGAGGGCGCTGTTGCGATCGGAAATCCCGAGCGGCATGTGCGCAGAGCTTCCAACCGTGGCAGCAAGCAACAATAGAGATCACCCGATCACCGTTAGCAAGCACAATCAACCGTTCACCAGGTTCACAAGCATTGTTAGAGGTCACTCACCAAGATCACTCCATCGGGATCACTCTATTATTGCTTGTTCGCGCCACATACTATAATGGTGTTATTCTTCACGCACATCCCGTTCGTGGTGAGTCACACAATCAACGCAACACCACCGGAGAGGTTGCAACAGCACAAAAGAAATTTGGGGGCCACTGCCCCTGAATGCCCCCCGTGGCTACGGGCCTGATTGGGTCATCATACATGTTAAGTACAACTATACTCACGGATGATCTATCACTGCGTGATGTTTGGGATTGCTTTTTTGGTCATAATTGAGCTTTCTGTTTTGGCACTGCCTTTTGGTGCACTGAGATCATCTTCAATTTGGATTGAATTTTGAAAAAAATTGTTGGATCGGATTTGGATTTGAAAAAACATAAATCCGTTTATCTCTCCTAGCATCCACCGGGATAGAAACAAAACAAAGCACTTTTAAGTTGTGGCCTCGTATACTTCTCTTAGAATACAAACAAAAGATTCAAACCGTACCACCAAAAACGGGATTTTTTAGAGGGGACTTTTTGTTTGTGCGTAGAAAATGTCATGTACGTGTTAGATCCGTTTTTTTCATATCAAGTCATGGTGTTGGAAGACTCTTCACATGTAAGGTATTGGTGGTCATATCTGGCCAAATAGGTGTTGCAGTTAAAATTGCATTGAAATGTTAACTTAGTAAGATGCCCAAAATTGTCTACACATCAGGTAACTCTGGGGAGTATAGTACTCACACATCCTATATATAGGCTTTCAGGGACATTTTTGTAAATTAACTCTGGCACCATTCCATTTGTCTCTGAAAATCAGGAAAAGTCATGGAAGCAAGGGTTTCTAACATTTTTCGAAGTAGGTGAAATTAAAAAAAGAAACAGCCTCTGGGTAGTGGACTACCCAAGGTCCTGAGCAGGGTCAATAGCGAGGCTTCGGCACCAGTGGCACCTTAAGTAGGATAACAGCAAATAGGTATGTATGTATCGGCGTTTATGGCGTGCACCTGGTAGAAAAATGTAACAGCAGGCATAAAACTTGCTTTGCAGAATATTCCAAACAAAGTCGTTCATTTTATCATTCACACTAAATTTTCCTCTGACTGATCCTCAAAAGCTGTCTTTTAAACCCTGCGTTAGTTTATGGAGTGATTCTCAACGGTGTCCAGGTGGACCACCGGCGGTTCACCTATCCAGAGAGAGTTCCATAAATCTTTGATAAAACGGTACCTGACCTACGTACAGTAAAGTTTCGACTAGTTGTTCATGAGGTGCCAGCATTGCAAAGTGGCCCATCGGATATATTTTTTAAAAAGATAGCCCGTGGGCCAAAAAAGTTTGCGAACCACTGATTTACGACATTTTGTCATAAGCGAGACACGCAATACCTCAAATAAATCATAGAAAGATTCAGACAAATAGACAATGAGCAATACGATTTTCACACTAATCCCTGCATAGTCTATGTCAGAATTTCATATCAACATCAACTCATTCCAAGTTAATCTTATCATGTCGACTGTCAAATTCATCAATGAGGCCATCTAATTCTATTTTTTCAGCTCGTACCCATTCAATTGAAAGTAAAGCATCGCTACTCAGTCTTTCACTGGTACTGGAATTTTTGAGAAATGTTTTCATTAATTTCATTTTTGAAAAGCTTATCTCGCATAAAGCACTAGTGACGGGAAGATTTACAGCTATCAGTAACAACGTGTTTCAGCGACAGAACGCAGCTGTTAAGGAGCTATACATGCAATAAACTGTTTGAGCGATGTAGGCTGCTGCATTCTTTCCGAAGCAAATTCTTTGCCGGAAATATTTCATGTTTTAAATATTTTGAGTAATTGAATATGCATTTGCGAATTCTTTCAAGTGTTCTTATGATATAAATGTTCGACCTCTGGGGCAAAGAGCTGAAATTCTGGAAAGAATTGCTCCAGAACCATTACTAAAAGTCATCACAAAGTTGTATGAGAATGCAGGACATATGTGGGTAGACTTAAAGCTGAAGTCACGAACCAGTTACGTAAGATGTTTCGAAGTCACACAAAGCAGCAGAACACACGACTGCAGTCAGGACAAATTCGGATAAATTAACCGACCTCAATTGTTTTCACAAACATTTTGCTACTGCCACTGGAACAAGCGACTATCTTCTGACAGCAGTATAATCCAGTTCTATCTAACACTAAAATACACGGCAGATCAATCTACCCTTTTCTGCCACTGTTCGTTAGCTTCGAATTGAATCTTTCACCACCACGACCACGGTCTGACTAAATTTAACGCAGGATCCGAGCAACCACTCGTATGTGTCGTCATCAACTCCCATTACCCGGCGGTTAAGAACAACAACCCAGCTCATCACGCATTTGGGAAATATTGAATGCAGGCTAGAAGGGCTTCTAAATTATCGGTTAAAATATTGCTGGCTGAAAGTTACCCACTGTATATGCCAATCAAACGACCTTGAACGTGAAATTAAGCATACAATTGGAGGGCCAAGTTGGGGGCCAGCTAAAAATCTGGGGGGGGGGCATGACCCACCCAGGCCACCCCTTAGAATCGCCACTTCCGGTCACACTAAATCTTTGTTCTTACATCATTTTGTATAGCATCTCCGCTTTGTTTTCGCGTTTTTCTTTATTTGAGCCTTGTTTTTGGTCAATCTTTGTCTTGATTTTTTGCATTGTTATCAGCGGTAAAGGTCACCTGACAGAAAAGAAGTTTCAGCTGAAGCGCTATTTGGAAACGAAATATTTTGAAACACAACGTGCTGCAGCAAGAAAAAAGCGAATTTTGGGTCGAAACCCAAACAAGGGTCGCGAAGGGTCAAAAAATGGGTCGCGCCAAAGCGATCCAAACTTGGGTTGTGTATTTTCAGCGTTATCACTGCTTGTCTGTGTTTGCCTGTAGCGTAGGAGCTTAAGAAAAGGGAAGAAAAGAGTAGATTTTTGACATAAATCATCTCTACAATCATTATTTTTTTCATATGTTTTTTGAGGCATGGGTCACGAGGTGTTCACCACACTCTGATTTGGGCCGCGTTCAAAAACGTTTAGGATCCGGTGATCTAGCCATTCTAGCGTAAGAGATTGAAATCCTTTTTAAATCCATTAGTGTTTAAATAACAAAATCCAATCAAGGGGGAAAAAATTCAATTTCATTTTGGTCACATGCCCTTTATCGAGAAAACAGATTACAAGCTATCTCCTAGTAATGACAGTCTCAATGCCCTCAGTAGTTATAAAGTAGAAAAAATCTTCTTACATTAGATTTTGCTGCTGACTTCCTGAACGATTTAAATCAGTGGTTCTCAAAGGGGAGCCACTTGGCTCCCTAAAGGAGGAATTTTTTATGCCTGGGAGGAAATTTGTTTCAGGGAGGAATTGGGGAGGAAAAGCTTTGGGTGAAAAACCTTAAATTTTTATTATTAGTTTATTCAACACATAAAAAACTGCCCGGCGAGTTCGGTTTAGCTTGGAATGTCTGCAATACGCAAGAACAAGCTGGCAGAAGCTGCTTCATCGTGTGAGCCAGTTCTTTCAGGCACTGATAGGTCGCACTCGATCTCGGGGCAGGTGTTGAGTAGCAAGTCGATTGTCTTATTATCAGTGGTGTAACTGGAGGTTTGAGCCAGGGGGGAAGCTTAGCTGAAGGGGGCCCACGAGCCAAAACTCAGGAAAAAGTTAAGAAATGACTAATGAATTTCTGGATGCCATGGACGTTCATACTAGGTAAAAAAAGAAAACACCCCGAAAAACGCAAAAAAACAACAAATTGAAGAATACTAAATATCAAAATGTCAACCAAAGGGGGGGCCCAGTATTTACATTTAGCTTGCCAGGGGAGGCGGCTCGCCCCGTTGCCCCCATTAGTTACGCCACTGCTTATCA
>Ga0210059_1005071_pt1 | contig 21169 bp, 13 predicted proteins | sample Ectturendosymbi2_FD_188042 | JGI IMG/M metagenome (GOLD analysis project Ga0210059, IMG submission 188042) | Ecteinascidia turbinata endosymbiont from Florida, USA - Sample 2 (SPAdes) (version 2) | ecosystem: Host-associated > Tunicates > Ascidians > Unclassified | place: Key West, Florida...
AAAGATGCCATCGCGACCAAACAAAATGTAACGTTATGGGCGAATTAACGTTACAGAGGAAGCCGTTATACACGAATGCAACTGCGTAGAACAGATTTACATAAGGTTTCAGGCCCCATTCGGATTAAACTAAAAAGTTAGTTTCAGGGCAGATGTTTATTTTTAGGGCAAATTGTTATTTTCAGGACAAATTGTTATTTTCAGGGCAATTTTGTTCCGCCCCCCCAGTAAAACGCCTTCCCGTACGCCTATGGTTGTGAATGAAATGTAACGCTGCGATGCTTGCATCATATCTTCAAGCAATAATCGTGTCTACACACATTATCTGGTGCACTTGTAGAAGATTTGCAACCATTGATATTGATCTATATATCTGTTTAAAGTTTTGGTATTAATTTGATAAATAATCCAAAATAGGTTGTTTTGCCAGTACTGACAATTGGTTTTTCAAAAAATGGCAAAAATTTGACATAAAAACTATTGCCAAAATGTTGAAAAATTTTTTAGAATACAATGATTTTTGGCAATATTTGCCGAATTTGGCACCATCTGGAAACACTGCGGACACCAGGGTTGACAGTTTGAAACTTGCTAAACTACACAAGAACTGAGAATGCGCTTAAAAACGCGCAAGAAAACCTTTGTTTTTAATTATGCGGCTGTTGTATGTGCAACCACTGGGAGAACAGAACAGATGCGGGCTTGAGTGACCCATTGTGATCAACCCGCTTGAACTGCCAAATGATGACGAAGCTCGAAATGATCCACATATTGCAAGCACAGGTGTGCGGCAGTATTAGCGCACACCCAGGGTTGCCACATCAAAAAATGAAACGGGAAACAAAAGTGATGCATCAAAAAACCAGCTAAATTAAGCAAGTCGAAATAGGACAGCTTTGATATTTGGCTCAGAAAATCAATGTCCATAATCATCTTACAATCATTTTTTGTGATTATCCCTTGATCGCACGATCTGGAAAGTGACGGCACTCTCAGTTCGATTAGGTGTGCGTCGCACATCAAGAGCATAGGTCCCTAGTATTGAAGAATGCGAGAATTACTGGCATTTTAATACGTAAAAACTAATGTTCACCAAGGAAACAAGTTTCGAAGGGTAAAACCATGCAGCATGTGTTAGCAGCCTTACAACACGAAAAATCTCCTGGATGCAGCATTTTAATTTATGTAATTTCACTCTTTGGATGCCCGGGGCCGTCGCTGCACGCCACTGCGACTTCTGTGAGTTAAATGACTGTGACTTTTTTCAGCTAATTCTATTTGTAAACACAGCTGCGTCCTTTTGTACTCTGCTGGGATTAGTCTCACGCTCTTTTTGAGATGGCGACAGCGGCAAGGAAATTAGTACGCGATGGCGTTGTTTGGAAAAGATCAATCACTTACGCGATTCTTGGCTTGTTTCAAGAAATTATGGCCTACAAACCGGCTTTTCATATCTGTAGCGCGATCGTAGATACAGCAGTTTCTTTTATGCCTATAGCACAGTCTTATTTTCTTGAGAAACATTACATTCCACAGTATTATGGACTAACAAGCTAAGATTGTGCTTGTTCAAGACAATGTTTTGGTCAAGGTGATTGCTATTTTGGGTGTGATAAACCCGTGTACCTGCAGCTATAACCTACACTACACGTTTTTGATACCCCGCAGTTGCGCACATCTTGACTCACTCGGTGAATTTGGCTTTCGGGCCTAAATCGGACGTCAAATTTGAATGTCGGGCTCGGGCCGGGTTCGGGCTTCAAAATGAGGCCCATTTACAACTCTGGCATAAGCCAGCTCAAAAGTTTAGGAGGGAACAAACATTTATGCTTCAAGCGAGCAACAGTATTTGGTTTGGGGCACCGCCTCTCGAAGCACAAAACGACAAGATATGCTAGAAATCTTGCTCGTAATTAGCATCCAGTGCTCCTGTTACACATTTCACAAATGGCAGATAACGCTTACGTTTTACAAACTCCCAATGTCTACTACAAGTTACAAACTTCGCAGCACTTATGCAAGCTAATGTAGTGTCTACAGCAGTCTAGACGCCAAGCACATGTACAATATTTGGGTCCTGATGCGAAGAAATATCCAACGGAAAAAGCAGCTATGAAGTGACACTTGTCTATGGTGTTCGTAAAGCATAACATTACAAATAAATGGCCTAGGTCCTAAGTAAATCATTTTTCTTTCACACATTGCAAGCAAACTCCAAAAGTTGTGTAGTTGAGTTTTTTATCAAACCAAGCGGAAAGCTTGGTTTGTTTTGGTTTTTAAAGACAATCGGGATAAAATTCTCAGTTACAGCAAATGCTTTTTTGTGTAATTTCATCTTACGTTAATTTCAGGGTTGATAAAAATCATGATTTTTTGAAAAAAAAATCAGACTTTTTTATTTACTGTGAAGAGGGTGGCCACGAAACAAATAGTAATTTTTAATTTTAATTAAAGAGTTTGTTTTAATATACGTTTTTTGTGCTGTGTTTCCCATGGTACAGCAACAGTTGCTAGGATTGATAAAACTTTAATTGCTTTTATATCTTGTGTTGTCATAAGAAGTCTCTGCCTTCTTTAATAATAAGTGAAACCGATTAAAATACTATATAATTAAATGTGTCATAAAAATCACACAAAGCTTTAAAACTGTGTATGATTTTTTGCTTGTTTTTGTTGATTTTATCACTGATTTAAATGAAATGATTGAAATCAATCGACCCTGACCAGAAATAGCGGAACTTTCATTCAAACTTTTTTGCGCTTATGCAAAATCCCTTAATGCAAATAAGTTCATGACACCAGTACCAATGAACAAAATGAAATATTTATTGAAATGCCAATACTGAAACTGCCAGTTCAGTAATTTCATTGACACTCATGGCACACATGCATACAATCTTAAAGACCTATAATGATAATATATGTTTCATGACTCAAAAATATGTTCTACAACTATGTTTACATTTGGTGGAATTTAAATGCGATTTTCACTTTATATCTACACTCTCAAAGTTATAGCATTCTAACAGTTATGACTTTTGAATCTGCAAGGGTTAGTGATTTCAGGCCACATGTCATTTTTGCAGTTAGAATCTGTGACCTCGCGTACGCGACTTTTCGGTCTGGGGACATTTCGATCAAACTATAAAATCGTACATGTTCATATCTTAATGCAAACATGCTTAAATCAACGAGAAGCTTTACTTAGAAAAACTACAAACATGATCCAAGATCCAACAGTTAATCAGCATCAACATATGATCGACATGAACATCAGCAAGCAAATTAAATCATTAACGACATTTTGCGATTAAATACAAATCCTTCGAAGTCACAATTACAATTCGGATTTAATCGCAATCATGACTCCTCCAAGGGAGTTGGTATAACACCAGTCAGAGTGACATTTTCGCCTGCCTGTAATCATTTAATTAAAGGAATGCAAAGTTGTTATGTACAGAAATGTCGTGACCGAAACGGCCCAGACCAAAACGTCCTGATCCGTGCGACTTCACAGTTGCTATGATTGATAGAACTTCAAATGGTTTCAACTTGTGTCATCATTAGAACTTTTGGCCTTCTATACTAATACTGTATAGCAGACGTTCCCAACCTGGGGTGCACGAACCCCCAGGGGTACATTTGCCTATATGTAGGGTACATTTATTGTACATTTGCAACAAATTAAATTTGAGACATAAAAATGGAGTTTACCGTCATATTTTCAAGATTCTAAAGGTTCTATCAAAAATTCAGACTCAGGCTTTTTGTCATAGGAAATTTTAGAGGTTACATGCTCATCTATCGAAATGCTAAAGGTGGTGTACAAGTTCAGAGAAAGGTTGGGAATCCTGCTGTATAGGCTATGTGAAAACCTATTAGAATGCTAATTAAATGTGTCATAGACATCAAACATGGCTCCAAAAGGACATGATTTTTTTAAATTTTTTATGTTTGATTTAAATCATGATTTTTATTGCTTGATTTAAATCATTCAACCCTGGTTAATTTATTTACACGAAAATGTCAAAATGCTAAACACAGAAAACACTCCTAGGAAAACTCGCGGGCCAGATTTTGGGGACAGCTGGTGTAGGTAGTACTGTTATAACATTTAAGTTGTGTCGCAAAACTGGGGAAGGAACTTTTGCTTACATTGGGTGGTTTATGAAAATTACCGTTTACTACGCGGTGTTTTGGATGGGCCTAAAAATATTTGGTGGGAGGTAGAGGGAGTGTTTGTATCAATTCCCCACCAACAAGTAGCCAAAGTTTGAGTACTGCTCTATCCCTACTGAAGGCTGTGAGCACGCACACGGAAACTATCCACCATTTTAATGTACAACCTATCGACGGTAATCTCTTGTGGTGAAAAAATTGCAACAGGAACTGGTGAAAATGGCAGGCATTTTAAAGTAGGAACTGCATAAAATAAGGTAGACGCACACAACTCATGCAGCGCAAGTTATGAAGACAGACTACTTACAACAATACAACATGGCACAGTTTTCAAGATTGTACAACGGAGGTTTGCAGAAACAAAAAACAAATTTCAATTCACAAAAGCAAGACGTAAGTAAAGCGGTACAAGAAACACTGGCCTGTGCTTGTAATCATGCTACAGCACAGTGATGGGATATATTGCATCTTTAGAGGTTGACAGCAAGTTGGCGGAAAACACAGACAATTTTTCAAATGAAAGTGAGTGTGTAAGAACCAAATATGATCCGAAACAACGAACATGTTGAACCTTGCCTCAGTGACTGTTTCTGTGTTCAGCAAAAATTTTCCGACGCACGACAGCCTGCATGTCTATCTGTTCGAGCGGAGCCACCGTACATAAGGCGTAAATTTACATGTTACTTGCAGGATTTACGAAAACAGTATTTTCAGAATTTACGTTAACATTCAGAACTTCTTGAAACCAATCAAACCAAAATTGGCACCATTCTAGCTAATACTATGAGTGGCGTGTATGAGACTGGTTGGAGCTACTCAGAATCAAAACGTGTTTCAACAATTTTAGACCCACTTCCTTCGGTGACGGTGGTGGAAGCTCGATCTAACGAATTACATTATAAACAACTGACTTGCGCCATCGACGAGATTTAAACTAATTTCATAATAATTTTCGAAACATCGATTTACCGTTGCGGATATTATTAAAAAACTATGACTGATAACATTTCAAGCAGCATGCAATATGGTACGGAACACAATTACAAAAGCATGTGTAATTGTCATACAAAGAAGCCCGCGCAATGTTTCCCTGATGTACTTGACCAACAGCAGGGTTCCCACGCAACTTTAAATAAACCTTTTCCAGACCTTTTCAAGACCCTTTCCAGACTTTTTTCAGACCTAACATTTTGGTATGGCCTGCCCAGGTCAAATACAGGCACTATAATATTTAATACGATGTAAGTAACATCATATTGAATATAAAATGAAAATGTATGTCAAAAGATGAACTCTGGAAAACTTATTTTTTCCAGACTGGAAAATGACAAAAGTGTTTCCACACTTGTCAAGACTGCGTAGGAACCCTGGAAACAGTGTTAACAAACAACAACACGTATCAAAACAGAACCAACGCATTTGCAGTTGATTAAAAGTAGTTCAAACACATAGCAAACGCAAGCGCTTAGTAGCAACTCCACGTTTCGACAAAAGACCAACAAAAACTTGATATCGACAAATAAACGCTGGTGGCAAGGACCACACACCTAATTAACAAATGGTTTACTCTTTTACCTTGAAGGGTAGTCACGAGCGTCTGGACTGTATCCCCAAACAGAAGATCGTCAAACCTGGGACAGGGAAATTTTTACAAATAAACGAACACAAAACGTGCTGAGTTTGAAACAAAATTTTGATTGAAAACAACTCTCAAGAAAGTGTTGCAAACAGTGAGGGGTGCTCGATTGGACAATCCCTGGACGATGCCACGCGCCTTTACTTTCTCCAATCGCTGACCATATATGGCCAAATTCAAAATAATTCCAGCAATCCATCATCCCGCTAAACCTGGTAACCCAGCACCGTGGTAACCATAAAATCAGCCAGCTTTCAAATGTTAAATCAGGCCATGGTAATTGTGAAAAAAACGTATGTAGCCTTTGTTTCAAGATTTTACGGACAACCAATTGCGCTTTTCTTTTTACAATACGAACTTACCACTAAATCAATGAAAAGGAAACAGACTTGGCTGTTGATGCATCGCAACAGGGGTCAAAAAGCATTTCAACAACAACAAAACCAAAGTAACACTTCATTCATATAATTCGTTATTTACAACAATAAGCAAGGATATTGCACATCGCTACATTTCAAATGTCGCATATTGAATATTAGATCAATGGTAGCAGAAAATTTTGTTACCTTCTTTCAGCAATAACGTCTATCAATCGACAAATGCTGTTACAATTAACAGCTTAATCGCCGACATAAGCGAGCAAGATTGTTACGGTTTCCGTAACTACTACGAATCATAGGGGGCGGAACCGGGGGGCCGCATGGGCCTAGGCCCCTCACTTTTATTTCTGGAGGGCCTGGCCCCTCCACTTTTAAATGTCGAATTTTTCCTAAATAAGTAACAAAATTAGTATTGGGTCCATTGTTAAAGTAAATCGGTTAATGAAAAATATCTTGCAGGGTTTTTGGCAGTATTTTGTCAATATTATTTGTAGTGTATTGGTTGAAATTTGGCAGGATTTGGCATTTGCTTGGCAGAATACACCGTGCACAGTCTGTCATCATGCTATGGCTTGCATACCGCATTGGTGTTGTTCAACCTTGTTGCTAGACGGTGCAACACCATATTTTATAAAAATGGTTTAATTTTACATGCTTGTGTGGATGGGCGTTGGAAGGAATTTTTTCCAGGGGGGGTACTAGTCAATTTTTCCAAACGTTTTTCTAGGGTAGGGGTCCAGAAGTGGTAAAATTTTATTTTTACCACTCGCAACTAAGAAAACAACCTTTTTTGCTGAAATTTTCAAATTCCTGCCCCCCTTCCGACACCCATGCTTGTGTGTAGGAAACGTTCGTGCCACACCATTAAAAATTGGTGTAATTTCAAGCGTTTTAACACCATCTAAATAGTAAAATTTTGTTGAATCTTAAACGCAAAATGAAATATTTCACAGATCAATTTCATTTGTATTTGCATTGGCAACAATGAATAGCTATATTTTATTTCTGCATTGGCATCCTTACAGACAACTTGCCAGTTGCTACGTATGCTTTGTGGTGTCATTGCATTTCGGTATCAAATGCCTTTGTAGAATGAGTATTCAGTCATGTTAGTTCTGTGTTCAAGAAGTGGAAAAGTTGTGATTTTGAATGTGTTTAAGACAGGTATCAATGAGCTATTTTTGCCTATTTTTTAAGCTGTGTTCTTGATGTTTTCAGCAGCCCAGTGGCGACTCCGGTACACATATTTACAAAATGTAACCTTATTCGCTGAATATGAGATTTTCAGCCAATCACAGTGCAGATAACGTTCCAGATCATTGATGAAGCCTGTTCAGCCACGCCCACCTAGCAACGAGTTACTTGTGTGAAGCAGCAGCGGCCATTTGAGAAGGGCTTCACCGTGCGGGTGACTTGTATGCAGCTGGATTGGTGCATCATACCCAGTACCACCGAATTTTACCCACTGGGCGGCACTTAAACTTTGCACTGCACATCAAAACTTTTATGAATTTCTGGTTAAACCTGAAAAGCTTTGTACGTGTGCTAGTGCTGAAGTCACGCATTCCTTCAAACAGACACCGATACTTTGACATAACATATTTAGTGATGCAACAAAGAGCATTGTCTGTCTTCAAGAAAGGGGCCGCCGCACTGAGATGTTGACCGTTTGATTGTGCAGGGATAGTCGGTAGCAAGCTGCATTTGCTTCAGCCCTCGAGCGTAAGATGTCTCGCAAACAGCTAAAACAAATGAACACTAATCCTTCTTGTTGAAAGGTACCACGAAAAACTTGTACAAGCAGTCTGTAAGGGTAAATATTGCAGAGTAATACTTGTTTCCAGACTGCTACTACAATTAAAACTAGGCATCACTCATTCCCAGTGATGTCACTGGGCTTACATGCATCACCTTTGAAAATGCGTGTTTTCACTGTATTCGAATATAGCCTACTGTATATATACAAGCTCAAATTTAGCAGACGCTAACAAGGCAGGCGTTTTCAAGCATACATTGGCATGCAAAGGCACAGAATAGTGTTTTCTACTGCAGGCGAGCACTGAGAAAAAGTACATCATGCCTGGGTTTTTCTTTTAAGTCATATAGACCAAAATTATTTTAAAATGACCAAAAAAATTTAGTCATATGGGCTAATGAACATTGTTACAGCGAGTTTTAATACAACTATCAGACAAATGACTGAGATGTCTCATGACCAAAATGTCTCAGCAAAAAAAGACCGAAATGTCTCAGAAAAAAAACAGAGCCTCTGAGCAGTGGTGTATTTAGAGGTTTGAACCAAGGGCCAAAACTTAGGAAAATGCTAAAACACACGGCCATATTATAAATTTTAGTGGTTATGGCCGTGTGTTTTAGCATTTTGCTGGTTCAGCGCTAGGTTTGATGCTAGATTTCTTTTTCGCTTTCGTCCAGCTTTTATGCAGCTTGGCGGTCTGCCTTTAGCTACTGGTGCGCATCCTCTGGGTTGATGTGCTCTTCGTCTGGAAAGGGCTATTGGCTGGCACCTAATCTTACGTCCGAAGTTCTTGTACACTGCGGACATTTTTCCAAAGGCATGCAATGTAGATAAAATTTGGGCGCCTGAGTGCATAGCAGAAAGGGTGAAATTTGCCTTTTGCAGTGCTTCCATTGTTTCCAATGAATGCAGCATTGGCTCCATTTTTGCCTTTCGCGTTGAGCAGAAGTTTTCCAGCTGTTGCTTGTTTTCCTGATAATAATCTGGAACTTCATTTTGTGTATTATCGTCATTTCTGTCTTAATTTTCAGTCTCGTGTTCTCTTGCAGGCCCACTGACGGATGCTTCATCCGTATTATCGCAAAGTAAAGTGGTTGAGCACGTGAAATCATTGCTTGTGTTGTCAATGGGGCTGTTTGCATTAGCAAAGAAGCTTAAGGATGGAGCTTTTTCAAGCCCAACTGCAAAGACCGCGTATCTTCTTTCCTCGGGCGAGCCTTGGTACAACAGGTCACTCTGTATGTGATTATGGATTAAAACACTTTTCAAGTGTTTTCACATTTTGCCTGTTGCACCTGAGTGGCAAGAGCAAGTACCACGTTCTGTGTTGACGCTATAAACGACGTCAATACTGGACTCACTTTGAACTGCAAACTCACTGTCTGCATCTTTAGTTATGTATGATTTTTCCCAAGGGTGGAGGTTCAAAACACACGCATCTCCGTCGGTTGAGCACCACATTTAAAATCCAGTGAACAAGCCCACTGCGTTACCTCAACTAGTGGCGTAAATAGAGCTTTGAGCCAGGGATTGGAAGCGTAGCTGATTGGGGCCCATTGGCCACCGTAGGGAGACCACTAGCCAACAACCATAAAAAAGTTGAAATGATAGGAAATCCTGAAAAATTTGATATTGAAATAACTGAGCCCAGTGGCATCACCGGGAATGAGTGATGCCTAGTTTTAATAGTAGCAGTCTGCAAACACAAGTATTGCTCTGCAATATTTGGCCTTTCAGACTGCTTCTACAATTTATTCGTGAGACGTCTTACGCTCGAGTGCTGAAGCAAATGCAGCTTGCTACCGAATATCCCTGCACAATCAAACGGTCAGAACCTTAGTGACAGACAATGCTCTTTGTTGCATCACTAAATATGCTATGTCAAAGTGTCGGTGTCTGTTTGAAGGAATGCGTGACTTCAGGACTAGCACACGTACAACGGTTTTCAAGTTTAACCAGAAATTTATCCAAATTTGAAGTGCAGTGCAAGTGCCGCCCAGTGGGTAAAATTCGGTGGTACTGGGTATGATGCACCAATCCAGCTGCATACTAGTCACCCGCACCGTGAAAGCCCTTCTCAAATGGCCGCTGCTGTTTCACACTAGCAACTCGTTGCTAGGTGGGCGTGGCTAGACAGGCTTCATCAATGATCTGGAACGTTATCTGCACTGTGATTGGCTGAAAACCTTTTATTCAGCGACGAAGGTTACATTTTGTAAATATGCCTCCGGTGCACGGGATCCTCGGGTTTAGCCCGAGTCTTCGGTTACGATTTATATCTGAGAACGCGAGTTAGCTTGCTTTGTATATTTGTGCTAACCATTCAAGGTCCCACTTCACTATGTTGTTAATTCGGGCTCTTTTCTTTGTGCATTGTCACTATTCATATATTTTCGTTTCATGTCTGGCCTTTCGCGGTCATGTTGCAGGTGACCTGAATAAAACAATATCGTTCGCAGTAGGCGTTCTCTAGACTTCGTTCGCTCGCGCTTTACACGGGTTCATCAATTATAGCTCGAACTGCCATATACAATTAAGCATTTTTGAAAGATAATTCATATCGGACTGAACGTTTTTTGAAGCAATGGATTTGTATAGAAAATTGGATTTGAAGTCCAATCCAATGGACAGTTACCATTTCAAGAATAATTTCAAACGAACAATAAATTGTCCAGCAACTCGTGCTTATTTGAATGAGCCTAGCACGTAGAGGGCTTACTGGCGTCATCATTGCTCTGTGACGTAGGTTACTCAACAATGCAGAAGTTATCATGAGAACTTCTCATTTATTGCTGTGTAACTAACGTCACAGAGCAACGATCATGCCAGCCAGAATGAGAGCACATGGAAATTTCAGTGGCACAAGCGTCGAACGGTTTTATTCAGTCAGAATAAATTGTATGATGAGCCCGAGTGGCGCTGTTAACCTGGGTCGTCTCTGTAACAGCCTATTTGTATTTCAGGTAGTTGACCGATACGTTTTCACAGTGGTGTAATTTTGTCTAAAATAGTATAATTTAGACCTTCATATGGTGCATAGGTAATGTCTTCATATTTCAATGTTTGTGACACGTCACAGTTGCCAATTCAAACCAAAATTTTTCTGTAGTTTTTTTGACGTGCGCTTGTGCCCCTTCACTTTGAAAAAGGTTCCGCCACCCACGCTACAAATCCAGGTGCAAAAACTTCGGCAAGGAAAATGACATTATTGTTTAGGAGTGTCTCAAATAATTCGCAGCATGGTACACTCGCTTGCGTTAAAAATTGTCGAGGTCTAGTTGGGACAGAGGCGGTAGCCACATGGCAGAACAGACCTACCGCTTAGGCTACTGATATATAAGCGATTTCAGGTATCCAAATGATCAGGGGCGTATCCAGGGGAGGGGGCGATCGTTACCCTAAAACATACGAAAGTAACTTTATTCACCATGATTTTTATAAATCGGAAAACAGCATTCGCAATATAAGGCCATTTTGTCGTCCATTGTTTTGTCACAGCAGTGTTGTTTAGTATACTTCATCCCTCTTAAAGTAGCGGAGTTATGAGACCTGACTACCAAATATTACTGAAATCGTCCCCCTGAACTTACTGCCTGGATCCGCCCCTGCAAATAATAGAGTTGGTGTCCACAATTTCAGTGATTACCACCGCATGCTCGTCTACACGCTTATAGTGACATCACAAACAGTCGCGAAAACACAGTATTCACAAGGAGGAAAAGCATTTTATGTAGTGCATTAACAAGAGCAGGAATTTCCGACGGATTTCATACCACCTGGTGGAGCGAGTTTTATTATTCCCGAATCACTTAATGAGTTGTGTCCTTGCTGGGCCACCAGAACCGCAGCAATTTTCATGAAAGACGAGTCAATATTGGTGTTTTCCTTTGCAGATGTTTCTATGTATTCCATAGCGCCAAAATGCTCAGCTTGAACTATGGCATTTTGCTTTGATATTTTCCTGTCATCGGTCATATCACACTTATTTCCTTGCGAAGAAAGTTCAAAACATGTTAGTCATGACCATGCAATGGTACATACCAAAACATCACGAATAAATATCATAACGCATACTGTTCATGACATAACCGTTAAAACCGAATTTTGCAATACCTCGACGACTACCAATAAGTTTCATGTCGGAAATATCGAGCTGTGTTTTCGTTGAAAACAAACTTTCGTCGTTTCAGTCACAATGTTACCGTTCGCCTATCGACACATTGTTTGCGACGATTAAAGTTTTTCCTCTGGATACTTGTGAAGTAAATACCGTTGTATTTAGGCAATAACACCTGTAACAAGGCGCGCGCAAGGTAAAACAGCATGCTTGCTTGAGTCGGAAGGGTTATTTAAACAACAGCTCAAATTAGATCTTGTAAAATGCAACACATCAGTGAACCTGATGTGCTGAATTTTGGTGACGAAAAAGTGGTGAACAGAACGTTTTTTTCAAAATTTTCATGTGTCCTCTACCTGACTTCGCCTAAAAATGGAACTGCTGCACTGCAGCAGCGTGACGGTTATGACTTCACGAATATAAAATCAACAGAAGAAGCAGAGGTGTACTAAATTGGTTTGCAGAAACCTATTACGTTGAAAAGTTGCGCGATAACAATCAATAGAACTTCTTGCACATCTTTGGTAAAACCAAGGTTAGAGTGCACGTAAGGTTTCGTGCGTATCCTTCAGAGTTTGACTAACACTGAAACTCATTTTGATTGAGAGCCTCAAAGACGTAACAAACGTAGAAAAGATCAACGAGTTGTAATTATTTGGCACCGGCATTTTGAAACCCAGTATGTACAATCCTGAAACGTTGTTTATGATAAACAACATCAATGCTCTGTTTGACAACTATGCTCCAACACCGTATTCCTTGCTATGCGGAACAATAAAGACGATAATATGACGCTGACGATTACCAAGTCGCCGAGACTGCTTGTTTTGCTGACTCGTCTTTGCCACAAAAGTAAAAAACACAACTACCCCTACGCACATTACCATAAGCGTACGGCATGGGGATGCAGCCCAACGCTGGAAAATTGGCTTTTATTCAGGCAAAAATTTTCAACATTTGGGCCAGTGGTTCCCAACCTTTTCAGTGTCACGACCCTTATGACAAATTGCCTGAAAACTGTGGACATCTTTAATAAAATTAGTTAATACACTACTAAGTACAAGTCGTCTCTACTAGAAAACGCTATCATCCACTTTGCGTTCCAAAACCATGAATATTTCATGGAACTTATCACGTAACAAATTGACATTGCATAACAATCAAGCTGTCTAACGAATGGTATTGTGTGTAACAAGCCTTGTAAGGGTGGGATAATTGCAAATAATTTTTGAAAGGCATTGAAATATTCAGCAAACTGTTGCCAGATTGCGAAATGCGCCGCCAGATTTTCAAAATCCGCTTAAATTTGAAACGACTTGGTGACAAACAATGAAAAAGAAGATTGGAATCATGCGTGTCGGAAGTACTTTTTTCCTGAGGAGGAACAGTGAATTTTTCCAAGTGGCTAAATGCACTTTTCCAGGGGGGAAACCATGGTGAAATTTCATTTTTCCAACTAAAAAAAATAAACATTTTTTTCTACAAAACAACGAATAAAAAATATCAAATTCAGAATCAAATGAGGGGCCTTGGCTCCCTGCACCCCCTTCAGACGCTCATGCTTGAAACCAGTGGAAAAACCTGGTGAAATTTTATAGTATTTTCCAGTGCATGGAAAAACTATTTCTTTTCAGACGAAATCCAGCTAACACTTTTTTGGCAACACTGTCTCATAACGTGCCTTCACCCCCCAGTCATTACAGATTGGTTAGACCAGCCAGCCTGCAGGGTATGATCTCTTCACAAAGTTTTTAGTCAGTGTGAGAGTGAAGGTTAGTACGGGGTGGGGCACCTGCGGCCCGCGTGAACATTTGATATGGCCCGCGTCAGTAGTTTCGTTACCCACATTAGAGTATAACATCGCGCCAATGCGAAGCTCCATGATAAACAGGTACTCAGAGAGTAAGTCAAGAGAAGGCACTCTTCCTCATAGTTAGATAAATGCAGAATTTTAGGATAAAATTAATTGATTTTTCGGCCCGCCAGTGATTATGCACAATTCATGCGGCCCGTGATAGTAAATAGGTTGCCCACCCTGGGTTAGTGGTAGGGTTAGAAATATGGTTTAAGCCAGAGTGAGATTTGGAAAATTGTTTCTTTTAAATCAACTCATCCTGCTGCTCATCAGGCTGCGATCGGAGGGCTCGAACGGCAAGTACGTGGCAGCAAGCTACAATGGAGATCACACACCGCGCTCACACTATTACTGCTTGTTCGCTACACATGCATAAGTGCAATTCGTAGCGCACATCCCGTTCGTGGTGCATCACAGGCCGAACGACCTCAACATCATACCTTATATGTAGCAGAATGAGTTGATTAAGCTGAAAAATGATTCTAAAGCCGACATTTTAGATGACAAGATAGTTGACGAATTCTAGATTCATATGATCAGCTCGTATCCTAATGTTGCTCAAGTTGGCTATATGAAATAGCTCTATTGAAATTTGAGAACATTTAGAAATGTCTGGGTGAACTATAAGAGCTTTTTTCAAATTTGGAAGAAATATCATTTGGGTAAATTTTAACAAACTCAATTAAATTTGTGCAAATTAGAACAACTTCGTTAAAGTTTGGATGAAATTAGAAATTTTCCATTAATTGGAAAAAATTGGGTAAATTCCAGCAGACTAAATCAGCTTTGAACAAATAGCAATAGCTCCATTCAAATTTTGGCCAAGTGGGACAGCCTGATTCAATTTTTGGTAACTTCAAACAGCTTTATTAAATTCGGCAACTTCAAATAGCTTTATCAAATTTGGGTAATTACAAGAGCTTCATTGAAATTTGGATACAATTAGAAACATTTGGGTAAATTCCAACAGCCTCAATCAAAAATGGGTAATTGAAACAGCCTCATTCAAATTTGGGTAGAGTTAGAAATATTTTAAAATTAGGACCATGTACTGGTAACCCACCATTCCAACTAATACAAATTTTTGTAAACAACAAAATGTTGATGTGGTAAAGTGTTTTTGAGCTATAACAACTAAAATAATTAGGCATGCAGGCACGTTGATTTGTTTACAATGGTACGTTTTAGTCTCAACATTACGATATGCTCTTTATTGGTTATTTGAGAAAAACAAAATCAAATTTAGGCAAAAATTTTTTGCATCCCTAAAAATATTCACTCCCATGCACCATGCACATTACACATAAATTAGGGCAGTATAACAACATATGATGCACATATTCCTCAAATCCTCACCCTGCGCTGTTACCGATCAACACTTGAAACACACTTAAATTTCACATGTTTATGTAACTGTAATCTAATTTGCAGGAAGCAAGTAGAAACTAAAGCAACTTATGGCAGGGCCGCAACCATGCGAGCATTTTCCAAGTTGAGACAGGACTCTAAAATCTACAAAAATTATTACCAAAACCAAACTAATTGAACCAAAAATAAAAGTTTTTGGAGAATTTGGGAGGATATTTACCAGGTTTGTCTCCATGCTGGCAAAACTACCTTGTAGTCAATTAAACGGTTGGATGCTGACTTAAGAAGTGTTTTTCAGAACAGACCATGTTGCATGTATCTGGTAAATCATACATGAAACAAAGATATGCAGTTTTTACCTCTGCACTGAGCCGGCAGAAGACCTGGATTGTGTTTCACCATGATGACTAAGTCTGACTTCACAAAGCATTATAAAGCAACAACTAATGCTTCATGTGACATTTCTTTGCAATCGCACTTACCTACTAGCAACTTCACAACATCAGGTGAACAATATTTTGAGACATCTTCAATCCAATGGGCAAGACTGTCAAAAGTTTGTTCTCTTGTTAGATCAAATGCACAAATAACAGCATGGGCACTTCTGTAATAAGCTTGCGTAATAGTTCGAAAACGTTCTTGACCAGCAGTGTCCCAAACCTTCAATGTATGTTTGTAAATTTTGAACCAAATCATTCGTTGGTTGACACTTTTTCATGAAAACAAAAAACAAAGCAGAAACCATTACATTAAAACTCTGTCTTGCATAACCAAAGCAAAATTCAGTGACCAAGACAAATTTTTTATCTACATGAAAACTGTTTTTTTCGCTGAGATATTTTGGTCAATTTTTGAGCAAAATTTTGGTCACTGAAATCGGTCATTTGTCTCACAGTTGTATTAAAACTTGCCATAACAGTGTTCATTACCCTATATTTCAGACATTCTGACCAAAATTACTTAATTTTTTTCGGTCATTTTAGAAACATTTTGGTCTATGACCAAAAATACAGCAGAATTAAAGTGATCTTGCAATCAAAACTTAAGATTTCTGAAGCCAAGGGCCAGGATGCAAATTGCAGTTGAAATTAAAAAAAAATTCATAGTAAGTGCACATTATAAAGAATTAATGGGTGTTAGTGATTTACTCCTATTATTGCATTCCCGCATGTGTGACCTAAGTTTCGTTTAAATGAGCTATAGTAAATGAACAAAATGCATCAGATTATACCAATTAAACATTTCTTCAGTTGTTCTCCACTCCTTTCAAGGTTTTAGTTGCATTCTTTTTATATATGAAATTATTTAGAAGCATTACAGGAAACTTCTACGCAAAAGTGAAAAGACAAAGACTGTTTAAACACAGTTCAGTAAATTAAGTTTTTTTCCATAATCATCAGACATGCAGTGACCAACTGCACAAAATGTTAAAGCTAATATCTAGTAAAGTTGGGTAAAAAAATTCTTAATGTTTGCCGTGAAAACTCACCATGACCCTGTAACAATATTGAAAATAAAAAGGATGTAATAGGTAATAGTGCTGGAGAGATGTTGATTAGGGCAACAATCATAGTGTATTTGGTGCAATTGAAGCCCACAAATAGAGGTGCCGAATTTGTTTGAAAGTAGTGTCCAATTGATGGGACCTCAACAGTTACAGTAAACAACCTTCAAAAATCTTTGTGCTACATTTGAATTACTTAACTACTTGACCACCGGTTCACGGTATATTCGTGGCTGCTGTCTGATGCTAGAACGCCGGTATGGTTTTTGTGCTGGTGCTTGAGTGGGCAAGGTGTTGTTTCAAAAAGGCTCTGGATGGAAAACCTTGCATGATAGAAACACAAATTCTTCACAAAAACGTTAGTCATATTGTGTAGTTTATGAAAATCGAAATAAAAAAAATTTTCCATTTCTTTTGGAGAGAAAAAACACCCGAAAACAAAGGTGGATTACCTGTTTTTTTACTTTGAAAGTTTATTGTGCCTATTCCAACAATGGGAAAAATGTAAAAATCACAGAAACGGTTGCTATAGCTGTTACAAAGCATCCTGCCAAGTTTGGAATTAAAAAATTGTAGAGAAGAAAAGTTATGACAGTTTTTATATCACCTGGTCCTAGACAGCATTTCTGCTTTTCGACTCCATCCGAAAACGCACATGCGTTCAGCTGTGCTTTGCCGATTGCCAAATAACTCAGTTTGGTTTCGATTTGACTGAAATCTACAGCACTATTTCGTTTCAATACGAAAAACCTTCATAGATATTTTTGTTGCACTAACTGAACTCCGAAAAAAAAATTATTACACACATTGTACCACAAAAAAACACGCAAAATTTTATTTTCGCATGAAAAAGCCACACAAAATTTTCTTTGCACAAAAAAAACAACGCAAAATTTTACTTGCATGTGGCCTGAGCATTCGACAATTGCCAGCTCTTGTATGCTGAAATGTAACGCTTCTGCTATTGTGGTTGTTGTCGCAGAAAAAATGTGAATATCATAGAACATGTTGTGATTACCTTGTAGCGGCCGCATGTCAAGATTGTAGTGCATGAAACAAGAGGAAGAAAACTCCAACATTTTTATCAGCTGGTCGTAAACATGGTTTGAGATTTGTGAAAAAGTTATGAATGCACGTTCAGGTACTTGGCGTTGTTGCGATGGGAAAGGACGAGCGGCAAGGGTGCTATGCGAGCTATTGTTGGCAGCAACCTTGATTGTTCTCTGTTGAACTCTAAATCTCCATTGATATGTATTGTTGGGAAGCAGCAAAAAGATCACAAGTCGCGACCACTGAATTACTGCTTTTTTGCAAATCAACGGGTGTTATTCTTCGTGATGGCCTTCCTCCATTACAAAGGCTTTGCGCTAACGGACCATTTGAAGACTGCCGAATGTTTGTGAAGCAGCGCGCGTTGCCAAGGGCGAAATGTTTGCGAAGCAGGGCTAATTGCCAGGTGCAAATATTTGTGAAGCAGCCGAACAGGCAGCTCCAGCAGCTACTTGCTGTTGAAAATAAAACAATTTTGCAGCAGCTAAAACTGTCAACTCTCTACATGATGTTCCAACTCACACTAATTTTTTATCCACATCACACTGGCATGCGTTCAGAAATGCTTTACACTAATGGGTCATTTGAAATCTGCCAAGAACGAATGTTTGTGAAGCAGTGTTGAACACACGGCTGAAGCACTTACTTGCTGTCGAAAAAAATATTTATGCTCAAGCAAAAATCATCAAATCTCTGCATGATAGTTTGTAACTCAGTAAGAAAATTTCTGAGTGATTGTTTATCCACATTACATTAGAAACCGCTCCCAATGAAATGCATTGTGACGAGACAATCAGCCACATGGTTACAGCAGGCCGATCTTATTTCCGCACTCTGCGAAACGCGTGCGTGACTGCAGGAAAAACCACCATGACTGCAGGCAAAATATACCATGGTTGCTTTGAAATGCTCTCCTGACAACACCGTATGTCAGTGAACATTATAAATACATGTTTCTGGTTGCTAGAGACTTGTACAAAATGCTCGCACTTTATAGAGGAAAACATACGACCCTGCGCTCAACGGTTGGCATATGAAGTAAAGTACGAGTATATCGTACGCCGGCCACGAATATACCGTGTGCCGGCGTTCTGCGGTTGGGCAAGTTTCCAGACAACCGGCGTTCGATGTGTTAACACAGATATGCTAGAATTAGCATATGTCTTAGCAAAGCATGCATCTACATGAGCACTCTACCATAAACTTATAAATTTATTGTGCTAGTTCTTTTTTACCTCAAATGCTGTAATGAATTGTTAAAAAATGAACTATTTTTCACCACAAGATGTTTTTGAACACATCTATTTAGGCTTTGCATTTTCATATAAAATAGCATTCAACTGTATATATATCAGGTATGTGGTTGTACTAGGAAGTCAATAAGAGTTTGTACTGATTTTAAGTTCTTGCAAATTTGATTGCTATTGAGATTCTACATTTTCCTATAGTTTTTTTAAAGACATTTAAAGATCAATCACCTGAGTAAATCTTTCTGTCAAAAGAAAGATTTACTCAGGAGAAAGATCTAAATGGTTACTGCCAACATTCATCTTTTTCAGTTACTAAAATAGCATAAACCTTTAGAAAAATTGTGACTTTAACTTGAAGTTTATCTAAATCCTTGTCGTGTTAGTGACATTTCTGCTATTTGTCTGTTTCAAGACTTATGGTCCCAGTAAATGCAATTACAGGTCAATTCCCGTATAATTAAACCTGTTCACCCATGTAGAAAGATGCCAGATACTTTATGAAGTTACATTTGACTAAAACTACAGGCTTAGAGCAAGATCAACACTAAAGCATATATTACGCATATCAACACAGGACAGAACATACTTGGAGCTTTACTTGTTTGCCACAAACAATACAGGACTTCATGCAAAAATCCACTCCAATTGTGCTTGCTTGTGACTCTACCCAAGACCCAGACTTGAACCTCTGAACAATACAAGTCTTCCCAACACCAGCATCACCAATCAACACAACTTTGAAAAGGTAGTCATAGCAATCATTACTAACATCAGACTGCATTCCAAAAGCTATCACTATGTTTTCTCATGAGTTGAAAAGAAAATAAAAAACTTAAATATAACAACTTTAATTGCGACAAGCTGACCAACACCATTGCAGATGGGTAGCTTTTAATAAACCATTGACCTTTCTTGTTCACAAAACAGGCCAGGGCCTTCAAAGACAGTAAACCATTTTAAACTTGGTACAACTTTTATTAAATCACACAGAACATGAATGTTTGGCTATTCCCAAAACTGGAGAAAATTTTCAATGTTCCTTTATCACCCAAGAATAAAAAGCTTCACAAGAAAAACTAAAGAGCAAGTAAATCCTAGGTGGAATGATTTTAAGCTTGTAGAAATGCCACTTATTAGCTTATATAAATGTCACAGGCTTATATTTTGATGACACATACCTTCACCCAATACAACAAGCTTTGCTTGTATAAGCTTCTGGTTAAAATCCAGCTCTCAAAATCCTTAAGAAAACCAGTTCAGAAAACCATGATAATTCAGTTTAATAGGGGTCATGCTTGCTGCTTTGCCTAAAAATGTGACAATCAATCCACCTATTACTTTTTCAGTTAGCCATCATACTTAATGCAATTGGTTAACAAGCTCAACTGTTTCTCAATGTTGCATTCAATTGAACATCCGTTAACCTTTAGCACATCTGACCACAACATTAGGTTCTTCCCAAATTGATCCCTACAAATAATTTTATTGGTACAGTAGTGCGTGATAGCATTTGGGCAAGAGAGCTGCTTTGATGCAAGTTTTGAACCCTTTTGATAATGGATGGTTTAAGAGAAGAAAAAATTCTCCTGCTTATGAAACAACATGAGTAACAAAAAGAACAGCTTTTTGGAAAAAAATCTGGATATCATGCAGTCCAAGGCAGTTGGTTGCAGTGGCAGTGCCCCCAGAGAAACAAAGCTACAAAGAAGACTGTCATAAGTTTGGTTTTTGCAGACTGTATTTTTTTTTTTTTTTTTTGTTTGTGAGCAGACACGAAGTCCATAGTACGAACACACACACACTCTGCAGAACGCAGGTTGATAAAATCAGACAATACAGAACGTAGTACAAGACATTGAAGCCAGCGAAATCATAGGGTTACAGACACTCTTTGCAACTGCATTGAAGACAGAACCATAGGGTTACAGACACATTCTTAACACTATTTTTAGCTAAAACGTAACACTTGTTACAGCACTACTGCGGAGTAGGGCGATAATTACTAACTTGGTCTAGTCTAGGTAAAATGCGCAAGCGTTGTGGCTTGGCACGCCATCGATCAAACGGACACTGC
>Ga0210059_1005073_pt1 | contig 21163 bp, 10 predicted proteins | sample Ectturendosymbi2_FD_188042 | JGI IMG/M metagenome (GOLD analysis project Ga0210059, IMG submission 188042) | Ecteinascidia turbinata endosymbiont from Florida, USA - Sample 2 (SPAdes) (version 2) | ecosystem: Host-associated > Tunicates > Ascidians > Unclassified | place: Key West, Florida...
TCCTAAACCTAAACCTCGGCGACAGACTATAAATGAAAATGTTGGTTGCTTTGATTGATTCCTAACATGGTTCACTGATTTGCGTGGAAACAAGTGAAACGGAACGTTGGCAGAACGGTAAAATGGAGAGAACAGCAGGAAAAAATATTCTTTGTTAGATTATGAAACTTTGCAAAAAACAAAAATTTTTGGCGAGCAGACTGGAGCGGCCCGGAGTGACGTCATCGCTAAAAAAATTGCTAGCGGACTGTTTCAAAACCGTAGCGGACGGCCCGAAGACTGGACTGTTAGCGGCCCGTGTCATCTCTACTCCGTGTCAGCACTCTTTATCTTTGTTGCTTGATGCTTGGACTTTGTCTCTTTTTTTTATCAGGTCAACATTCAATATGTACTGTAATGCGCCAGGTACACAATGCTACGGTATTCAAAAGAGGTCAACTCACGACGGACACTAACCACTAACATCCCTTAAACGATCCTGCCAGTTACCCGAGGCCACTATTCTTAATACCGCCATCAAAGTGCCGCACTCCTGCAATACATGTAAAATCCGACATCGTATTAAATTGCTAAAACGCTCACACCCGCAGTTAAAGGCTGTTTCTTACGACACGTATTGCACTCACCGTTCTGTCGAATTATGCTATTGAACTTCCATACATGTTGTTCTTTGCGAGAATAAACTATGGATACAGTCGCAAATAGCTGACACTACTCCCGCATTTTGTGACTGGCACTAAGAGACGGTTAGTGGTGTTAGATGCCTGAACTAGTAACTGCGAGTAAGAGATACGTTTGGTCACGCGTTGAAAGAGTAGTCACAGAACAACTCGATAAGTTGACTTTAAAAGTTTGCACCGGCCAGACTTTTATAGTATACATAAAGAGAGGGTTTTTATGCATATTTGTATATTCTTTGATGACGTCATCAGACCACCCTTTAATCCGGTCCGTAGTGCAGAAAAGGTTGCTGCCCCTTGCCCCAGCACAATGAAACATCTCAGTGATTGCTAAAAGTGTATACAAAGACACAATTGCGTATAACAGCGAAACAGGCCTGAGATAAGGATCATGGAAATATTTCAGTTGCCCACCACAAAATGCCAAGCGCCATGTCACAAACCGTACGAGCAATCAGAAACGCATGCCAAACGTATGCGTAAATAATAAGACAGATGAAGTGATAATATTTTTATTGAAAATTTAACTAGATGTATCCAGTAATATAGTTTTTCAGACATTCATCCATATAACAACAACAAACATGATCGGTATTGATTACTAAAGGCGTTATGGGATTTATCTTTGAATTGTTGATCTATATTTGCCCAAAGAGTAGCTCCTTGATGAAAAATTGTTTTTTTGCCAGCGTTTGTTGAAACTTGTATAAAATAGTTTTGGTTGGTTGCATATCTTGTATTATGATAATGGACTTCAGCCGTTTTCTGAAACAAGTCTTTAAATGATGTTGGCAACATTTCATGGTGAAATTTATGCATCACTTTAGCTAATTCTAATTTATAAATATCGTGAAGTTTCAGGATATTGAGAGATTATACAGAGGTGTAATATGACATCTATAGTTGTTATATGTAATAGTTCGTAGAATATTATTGTGCACTACTTCTAGTGGTTGAAAGACAGAATTAGTATCTGTGCCCCATGAAACAAATGCAGTATTTTAGATGACAATGAACAAGACTAAAATATAACATTTTTAAAACATCAACAGATACCACATTTCGAATTTTATAGAATAAATATGGTGCCCTAACTAGTTTTGATTTTAAATATTCTACGTGAGATGACCAATCTAACAAGCTGTCTATCAAAACCCTCAAGTAGTTTGCACGTGTTGTTCGTTGAAATCAGCTGTCATTAATTTTTATTTGGAACGAACAAACTTCCGATAGATTCCTATTATTTTTCAAAGATTTTGTAAGCATAAGTGTTGATTTGGAGTAATTTAAGGACAATTTATTTGAGCGCAACCAGTTGTCTATTTTAATTAGCTCCACATTCACCATATGCTGCAAATTGTCAAAATTTTTATGAAATAGACAAAGATAAGTATCATCAGCATATAGTACAGTATAAAATGCAGAAGATTTAGGTAAATCATTAATGTACATGATAAACAATAGCGGTCCCAGGACTGACCCTTGAGGCACGCCATTTGAAATGTTAACTAAGCCAGATTGCACATTTTCCAACTTTATAAGCTGCTTGCGATTGGACAAATAACTACGAAATAATTGTAAGGGAATTCCTCTAATGCCGAAGTTATGATAAAATTTGTCAAATAGTATGTTATGATTTACCGTGTCAAATGCTTTAGACAAATCAAGAAATATGGAGCAAGAATATAATCCAGTATCAGCACTACTCAAAAGATTAAAGTAAATACTCTCAACTGCATATGAAGTTGAAGATCTAGGCCTGAAGCTGAAACCAAATTGATATTTGGATAATAACTTATATTCCTGTAAATAAAAGTACACTCTGTCATATAGGATTCTTTCAAAAATTTTATTGAACTGTAGCAAAATAGATAGTGGTCGATAATTTGAGCAAATATTTTGTTCTCCAGATTTGTAGATAGGTATAACTTCGGCCACTTTTAAACAATCAGGATAAAAACCTTAATTAATGCACTTGTTGAAAATACATGTAAGAATTGGCGCTACAAACTTGGTTAACTTAATAATCTTAGTTGGTATATCATTTTCATTTATAGTTTTACCTTCTGAGAGATTCCCTATTAAGCCTTCTATTATTTTCCGGACCGGCTCTCAGTAAAATAACGGTGGTTTGGTACATGCAAATTTATAACAACTCATAGGTCATCATCACACTGATTCAGTGAGAGATCTAGGCTTGTTTTGCCGCAATCAGACGCTCCCACCAAGGGTTATAGTGGTCAATGCCACCAGTAGTGTGTTTCTTATAATCAGCCTACTTCATTATTTTGTCTTGGTCACTGCCGCTACAGTTCTTCAGGGCCCGGTAGCAAATTCCTCACGAACCGGTGGCGGGCCGCGGCAGGGTGGTTGGTGACCACTGCGTTGGGGCACTTCGACTCGATAACCGCAAGGTTTTTCGGTGTCCCGGCTGCAAGGTTTCACTTGTCTTGTTTTTTTTTGTTTTATAAAAAGTACGAGTCTACATTGTTAAGAGTCTGAAAAAGTAACAAACACGCGAATCGTGAAGCTAGCAGTTGCAACCATTTGGGTCGTTTTCCTTGACGTGTTTTGTTCGTGTGTGCGAGATTTTTATGGCCGTGGCAAGCAAGTCGCAACGTGTTTCTCAAATTGTGCTTTGGCGTCTTTATGCCGCTACACATATGTTTGATTTTTCTGAGCAGAGATATAAGAAACAACAGATGTGAAACTTATAAAAAACGTAAGCCGTGTGTTTTGTCAAACATTTTACCTTGACGTTTTCGGTTGGTTTGCCTGCAAAAATTAATTATCCTGTTCCCGCCAGCCAACAAGTACGATTTCAACCAATACGTGTCATTGAACGTTTTAGCGTCGAAAGTAGCAACTTGAGCACAGTGATCGGGGGAACTCAAGTAATGATTTAGAATTTTTTATTGACCGTACATTTAGAGCGTCAATATCGTCATTTTCCACTTTGCGCAAATTTATTAACGCTTTTCCATTTTTTCCTCGTAACAGTGGGAGAGGGGGCCTCACAAGGGGATTAGCCAAGGGCCTCGAATTAGTTAAATCCGGCCCTGGTCTTACATAAACTTTTTACTTCGTCTTTGCCAAATCGAGGATTTTCATGTACCTAATTGTGTGGATTCAAAACAGCCATTTGACTAACAAGGTTTTTCTACATCACTTGGCGAGTTGCAACAACGTTAGCCTATGCTCTGTTTCAGGGGTGCAACCAGTTCTTCATTTCGGGGGTGGCAATTTTGATGAAAATTCATTCGATGACGCCATCGTGCTTATTCAACCGTGGAACAACTTTTTCGCAAATCGTAACAGATAAAGTTCTCTTCGCAGCATATCCAAAAATGAGAACTTTTCACTTTTAATCAAAATGCAGACCGAACGATGAGGAGAGAGTAAAAATTAGTAGCTTTTTACAAACACTTGGTTCCGTGCTCAGCTAGTGAAGTCATGGCTTTAGTGTGGCAGATGTTTAGGCTATTAGTAAACCTGCCTAACTTTTCGTCTTGTTTTAGCAAATTCCTCAAGAGGGGTTGAGAACCTGCGGCCAGCGTGAACATTGGACATTGTCCGCATCAGAATTTTCGTTTCTCAAATACAAAATCGGGTCAAAACGAAGTTAGAATACAAAATCGGGTCAAAACGAAGCTCCACGACAGTTTTATTGATTTCAGCCGCAAGGCCCACACGACATGTCTAGCGCACATATAAAACAAGGTAAGACACTTGCGAATTTATTATACTGGAAGCAATTATACACGCCCCAACACACCCGAGACGAAGCTATCGGCGACGTGGATAGAAACAAGCATTTTAAGAATCGAACGTAACGAAACCGTCGCGGTGGCGGATTAAGGGGGGTGCTGACTGGGCTACAGCCAGGGGCCCCCAACATTTAGGGGGCCCCAATCCCTAAGTTGGTAAAAAAGTGTAATATGTGAACAATACACAATACGCTGTAAAAGATACCATTGCCATATGAAACTAATAAGTAGGCACTCTGTGCTCACTCATTGAAATTGTTTCGTTGGCATAAAACTAGTTGATTTTTGGCGTATGGTCTGATCGACGCTCACTAACAAGTTAGTGCTCCAATGTCTGAAAAATTAAGGTACTCCATCCGCTTGTCTTATTTTGGTTTCCGATGCGCATGCGATATCCACGTCATTTGAACATCGGTCCTGCAGACAGCCCCGAAGGATGTTGTGAACTTGTTAAGTGGTGTCAAGTCTCTCAACGATGGCGAAAGTAATTAGATTTTAGCTTAGGATAATAAATCATGGAGTTATAAGGCAGGACTCCCAGAGTTGGCAACGGGGGCAATTGCCCCGGGCCCCCCGCAATTTTTGTGATTCAGAAGTGATAAAAGAATACAACTCTGCTATTATATTCCTGTGTTGCGTTTAAGTATCAGGAGCCCCAACAGCAACTGGTTTCTCTACAAGTTTGAATGTCTGCCAGTTTTAGTAATCGCGACTGAATAGCCTATAAGTAATTTCGGTTTTGTTCAATGCAAGTATATTTGATTTCGCTGGTACATTTTTCCTAATAATCGTTCTTTTGGCATGGGTATAACTCTCTGCTGGTGCATCACGCCTATTGCACAAATGTCACGAAACTAGTGGTTGCTGACTTCTGTTTAGTATCAATCAATAATGTTACCACTGGGGTCAATCTCGTTAACATCAGATTTTTTCTTTTTTCAACTTCAGAAAACATCAAATTTTTACGCTACAGTTTCATATAAGCCAAATGGTTCTACATACAATGCCTAACAATGCACGATTACCCTCGTTGAATCTGAAACAGAGCGAAATATCGCCATTGAATGGAGAAGTCGTTTAGATATTTACGTAAAATGTTAGTTTCAACGCAGCGAATAGACCTTCTTTAGTTTGAAACGATAACCAAGCACACATTAGGGTGAAAAATTGATGAAAGGAACTTAAAAATCATGAATCTTAACTTATTTTCGTCCTAAAATGAGAGGAAATGTGGAAAACAAAAACAACAACCTAGTCAACATCAGATTTGTCGCCAAAAGATCAGAAATTTATCTGAGAACAGCACATCTGATGTCATGTTAAAATATCAGAAGTGGAAACACTGGTATCAATGATCCCAAACTTCTGGGGAAGTCTCGAGGTAGCCGCAGCCGAACTGCACCTTTGTTTCGTCATAAAGGGTAACGTGTGGTGGAAACGCACTTTTCTTCCGATGGTTACTATCGTTGTGTTACATCATAAACATATGAAGCTATTCAAGCCATTTACACCACATGTTATTGCGTGGTCCGTCACAGGGCTGCCAGATTGGCTCTTTTAGGGGCAGTTGGCGTCAAAAAAATTGTTTGGCTTTTTCTTTTGAATATTTGGCTTTTTTTAGAGGCAGTTGGAACATACTATCAGACTGGTGATTTGGCTTTTTAAATATCTTCCTGAAAAGTGTTATTAGGCTGTCTTAGACAGTGCTTGGTGTATTTTCTCAAAAGTCATCTGGCAACCTATAAAAAATAAAGTGTGGCATATCTGGCATCCCATAATGCCAAAGGTTCGAGTGGAAACACGATAGCAAATGTGGAAGATGAGGATTTGGAATTGTTCCTGTGTAGAGTGTAGAGGCAATGCTACAACTTTGTTCTCCTAAAACGTCCTACAACTAAGAATTTAAACTTTTACGTTTATTTAACAATTTGCCTTTTTTACACGGCTTGGCTTTTTTTCAGACATGGCTTGGCTTTTTTTCTCAAGAGATGTTGGGCAACCCTGGTCCGTCAGAAAAGGTTTTAATCAGTCGAGTCGTAGAACGAAAGAGCAGCAAACAAGATTGCAATGTTTGGCTTGAGCTATGCCGAAATCTGTAATGCCATCAGGAGCTATGAAAAACGCAAAGCTTCTAAGAAGAAAAAGCGCAAGGATCTGGCAGTGTTAGCTAAAACGCCGCGACTAAATCGCTTTTTCTAGCAAAACTTTCAAGCAGCAACGTTAAACCAGTGGCGTTAACCAGAGCACCTGAAAATGAAGGGGAAAATCAAGATATTAGCTTGGAAACAACTTTCACACTCAGCCTGGCTGGCCATATTGACATGTTATTTTTCTGGTGTTTTTGTTTGTAATCTCTGGTTTCTGCTTATTGTTCGAGTGAATGTTGTTTCTCGCCGAGTCACTCTCTAGCCTGTGAAACATTTTTTCTTAGTAAAAATACACTCTAGTATTTATATCATAAATTCTCTTCTCGCAGCTCACTGCAGCCAACGTGCATTTGAGTAAGCACATTCTCGACTATCGGAAAAAAAATAAGCGAAAACGTAACTTTTACAAACGATGACGTCATGAAATACGTCATAGGGGCCCTCCAGTAAAAATTGCCCCGGGCCCCTCTACCCTTTAATCCGGCTCTGTATATACGCCACGTATATATCCTCATGTACTTTCATGTATTTGTGTGTTCTTTGTTACTGCGATGCATGTTTGAAGTCGAGCGCGTTGCGTGTGGGAATGAAGACCTTACACAATACACAATGTCAACTGGTAGTTTCGTACCAATTCTGGTACTATTTACTTCCAAAATGCAAGTTTGGACATTTTTGTACATACTACTTTTGTGTGAATCGCAATTATTTTGTACAATTCTTGATAACTGACTTAAAACAGAATAAACAAAATGACAAAAAGAAAAGTCGGCAAATATCGAGTTACTTAAAACGTTAAACTGACAACAAGAATTAAACCGTATCAAGCACGTCTTGGTGCTGTCTACATTTCGTTCAAGTAACTCTAGGCTTGCTCACGCTAAAGTCAATGACTCATTTGATTTACGACTTTATTAAATCGTAAGATGCACTTTTAGGTAAGAATTTTGTTGAGCGCCATTTTATATTCTAAGTGCAGTAGAAAAATAAAAATAATTCAGTAGTGTTATGTCTTATAAATGAACGTAAAACCATACAAAATAAGTGAAAGTGAGTTCACAACAGTTATTGATAAGTGAGTGCATGTTCTTGTCTTTACTAATAGTCTTGCTGATTTGTCATTGATTGTGAACAGAAAAATTACAGTAAATACTGAATTGTAATGAGTACAATTATTATTTTTACCGTATCAATTTAAGACATTTCAAACTGAGCTATCATGATAGGTAAAGTATTTTGGTTAGGTTACTTTTAAGGTTAGGTTAGTGTTATTTTCGTCGGGAATCTGGAATGGAAAGCTGATTTTTCTGAAAATAATTTTTTTTAATTTTTTATCTGCCTCAAAAATGTCATTTGGATATGTATATACAGTGGAACTCCGCTAGCACGACCACCCACTTGACGGCACTCAATTGGTCGTGTTAGCAGGGCTGCCGGCTGGGGTGGTCGCGTCCATAGGTGGCGAAACCGGGGGGCCCGCATTGGCCTAGGCCCCCCACTTTTTTCTCTGGGGAGGCCTGGTTCCCCACTTTAAAATCGAATTTTTTCTAAATAACCTTAGTAATACAGTTAGTGTTGGGTCCATTATTAAAGTAAATCGTTTAATGAAAATATTTTGCACAATTTTGCCAGTATTTTGGCATGATCATTTCAAATATATTATTTGTAATTTGGCAGTGAATTTCGCAGGATTTCGTAAATGTTTGGCAGAACACACCGCGTACTATCTGGTCACCCTTCTCGGGATTACTTACCGCACTGGTTTTATCGAACAGTGTTGCCAGATGGTGTAATTTTGCATGCTTGTGTGTGGGAAAAATTCGTGCCACACCATCGAAAAATTTTTGTAAATCGGTGTAATTTCAAGCGTTTTGACAACATTCTAAATAGTTAAATTTTCTTGAAACTTATACGCAAAATGAAATATTTGACAGATCATTTCAGTTGTCTTTTTGCATTGGCAACGCTAAATAGCAGTGATGTATTCGAGACCGTAATCTTCAAGACCAAGACCTGGTTAAAACTTCGAGACCGAGGCTTCATCAAAAATTCCGAGACCGAGTCTCGAAATTCGAGAATGAGACTTCATCACAAATTCCAAAACCGAGACTTCAAAATTTGTGGGTTTTGCCGAAATTTTTCAAAAAAAATGACGTCACCACTTCCCAAATTGAATTTTTTCGGATTTCTCACATTATTCCGACCTGTTTTCATTGTTTCTTACCTGCAAATACAACAAAGAAAAACTCGTTGAATTACAGTTTTACTAAGCCATATCAGAGGCGCAGCCAGGAATTTTGTTCGGGAGGGGCCAGTCACTGACGTCGTCAGATTTCAACTTTAGCTATTTTGCACAAAGATCATTTCGATGTCACTGGTCAATTTCTAGTCTAATACAACAGGATATGACGTCAAATTATCTTCTACCAGTCGGCATCAATAAATTTTCACAAAGACAAGAAAACGTTTGCTTTCGCAGTGATTATTATCAAGCAGTTGTTAACCGAACGGTTTGCAATGAACATTAGAAGTAGCGGAAAGCGAAGCGCCGTGTAATGTTGTCCTCGAGAATATCACTGATTATGCCTATTGAAGAAGTCAAAATCAACAGAAAGTATGTACAGTAAGTGGATTCACAGGAACAAATCAGAGGATGCCAATAGCCAAATTTTGACTATGTAGCAGACACATTTCTAATGGTCTGTACATGTTTGATGTTGATACGATTAAAGGAAATAGTGTCCACGGAATCAAACAACAAAGACAAGAAAAACCAGCCCAAAGGCTATAAACAGTCAAGCATGAAAAACGTGACACGCAAACGTTACTTTAAACATGCTGAATATTAACAGAACCTCATTCTGGTCTCAACACTGTAGGCGCTGCAGAACGCTATCATGTGACCACACCCCTATCATGTGATTACATAACTGTCATATGACAATACACTTACATAACTGTCATGTGACCATTATATAATTGTCATGTGACCTAGAAAGTATAAAAGAGGCTGGATCTGCAGGTTCAGGCCAGAGTGGTGCTAGTATCACCTGAAAGGCTGGTCCTTTCCTGACGGCACTACTCTCCTTCCCTGGTCTAAGCCATCCAGAATGGTTTAGCCTTTGAAGTAAAACACCATGTGCCACATGGACTGATATTGTCAAGAGGCAACTTGTTGCCTTGCTCAGTCCTAGTGGATTCCTGCCACATGGACTGATATTGTCAAAAGGCAACTTGTTGCCTTGCTCAGTCCTAGTGGATTCCTGCCACATGGACTGATATTGTCAAAAGGCAACTTGTTGCCTTGCTCAGTCCTAGTGGATTCCCGCCACATGGACTGATATTGTCAAAAGGCCAATGCCTTGCTCAGTCTTAGTGGAAACCTGTCTCGCCACATGGACTGATATTGTCAAAAGGCCGATACCTTGCTCAGTCCTAGTGGAATTCTGCCACGCCGCTGTTCCTCTGGATTGATATTGTCAAAAGGCAATTTATTGCCTTGTTCAATCCTAAGGCGAATCCCTGTCACGTTGTTTCACAGAGCGGTTTGTCCGGTTCTCACCCCTGACAGACTGTTTCATAAAAATAGCTTGTCAAACCTCTGTTACTATGAACCCTAAGTTCTACACAACCTACTTGGACATATCTTAAAACATTTTGTACTAATGAAACTCTGTCATTTTGTACAATAAATTATCTTTGTCAGAATGAAGTTCTGTCACAATAAATGAAAACATTAGAATGTCAAAACTACTTACTGTTAAAACAAGTTATCACTAGGGCTTAAGGCTTGCAAGTCAATAGACCTTGTTTACCTGACAAACCAGGAAACAGCTGAGGTATTAAGATACTGACTCATAATTTCCTGACTGAGGCAAACACCTTAAACAAGAAATGCCAACCATGGTCAGGCGATTTAATATAAGCTCTACTTCCACTAGAGACAAGCTATCTAAATAGATAATCGCTATAACTGTTTAAAACTGTGTTGCTAACTGCAGATACACCTTAGAAAAAGCACTCTGTGTCTGTAAGATTTGAGAGAACTTTTGTAAACTGTAAAAGATTCTAAATTGGTAAGTGTTCTTATTTATCAATGCGACAATGATATATTAAACAATAAAACACATTTGAACAACCTTTATTTGTATTGAGTGATTATAACTTAAAGTAGGGAGGTGTCAGAAGCAATAGGGGAATCAAACAGGCATCGACCTGCGAATATTTTCCTTGACTTAACTGCTAGATCGAACCCACGCATTAGCGATAGTTAAGTCTAAAGCATGCGGATTGTAAAATTTCATTAGAGACCTAACAATCACGTCTACAACTATACAAATTGCCGGCGAGCACAATTAAAAAATAAAATGCAGTCTGCCTGTCTTTTTGAACAACTCATCGATAACCACCTCAGGATCAATATTACATCACGATTGTACATCAAAAAAGCCAGTCCATCAGATGGTTTTCCCAGGCCCGCAACCAGCTTGGAACACCAGGTGGGGCGAAGAGTTTTCTGAGAGGGGTCCAAAATTTTAAGCTATGTCCAATCAGGCCTGTAACTAGCTTGGGACACCAGGGGTAACGAAGAGTTTCCTGAGGTGCGCAAATTTTTCAAACTATGTCTATAGTTTTTAACTATACCCAACAGATTTTACCAGGGAGGGGGAAAGGTTTGCAGGGGAGACTTCATCCCCCTTTCACCCTGGTTACGGGCCTGTGTCCAATAGCTTTAAAGTATGTCCAACACATAATTCCAGGGGGGCTGAAAAATTTCTAGCTAGTTACGGGCCTGGTTTTGGCCCATAGTATTGCGTAGATAGGGCAGCAACCTTTGAAGCGTTGAAAATGAACGTTCATTTGTTGCTGTTGTGACTGCCAACGTTACAAATAAGTGCAACAGTGTGGGAATGTTTGAGAAAAAGACACGATTGGAGTGTCTCGAAGGTTTAACTCGCAGCTCAGAGTTTGGGTTATGGCTCAGGGACTATGAGAGGTGTCCAGCAGGTACATTGTTCCAGGGCCCGACAGCTACGGAGAGGTTTGAGACAGAAGAACAGGCCCATAACCAGCTTGAGGCACAAAGGGGGCGAAGAATTTTCTGAGAGGAGAAAAATTTTTTTTAGCTATGTCCAATAGGTTTTAACTTAGTCCAGCACATTTTTCTAGGGGGGCTTCGCCCCCTGATACTCCCTATTTACGGGCCTGCTGAAGGTACGATTGAGTGTTTGTCACTAACACACTCGTAATAATGTAACAAAATTAATCCCGACCGGGGTTAAAACTGGTTTGGCCTTAAGGATTTGGTATGAGGTATGATGTATTTTAATGTGAATTGCTGCCAGTGCATTTTCCTGATACGATGTATTGATAATTATTGGCAGTAATTCGTGTTGAACTTTACCAACTTTGCCGAATTTAAGACATTCACGATTGCTGTCCCAGTGTGTCCATTTAACTGAATATTCCTTTACGTCTTTCATTTTTAAATATTTTCAAACAAATCTTTAATAAAACTCTTTCTAATAAACCAAGAGTTTTAAACTAAGAGATACTTCAAATGAAATTTGATTGGATACATGCCAGTTCACAATACAATCTAATCTAACAGCAGTAGACCTCGAATGTTGCGCATATGTGTAAGATAATAACTGAAAAGTTTATAATTAACAAGCAACTGCAGTGCAGGACGCAAGTGCTTATAGTGCACCGCGAAGGTGTGCTGTGCATTTTGCTGATTGTTAAATTGGCGCCACAAGCTGATACAAGATCGAATGGAATGTGAGTTTAGGAATAACGGACATACCCAGAAATCTGAAGATTTCGAAACATACAGGAGAAACTAACCACTTACAGTATTTCGACAATGCTTTAAAGCAGTGGTCGCCGCCATGTGGTTTGCGTGAATTATTTCCAAATGTTTGCATTAGCTTGAGAATATGATTGACAAAACCAGCTACAGTAGCATCTGCTGAAAGATTTTTCAGCAAGCTTAAACTTGTAAAGAATTATTTGCGGTCTGCTATGTCACAAACTCGACTTGATGACCTAGCAAGATTAAAATTGAGTCTAGCATTGTAAGACAAGTTGATTTTGATAGTGTTATTAGAAATTTTGCGAATAAGAATACCAGAAAATCGCTTATGTAATAGTTGAATGATTTTTTAAAAGTTCTTTCCTTGATTAGATTTTACTATGAACACTCAAAAGTCATGTTTAAAAAATGGCAATATGGTCACGTTTCTTGAGTACCGGTATGTTGTAAACGAAATGTTTCATATGATCAATAAACGAGCACTTCTTGTTGAAGTATGATGGACATTAATTAGCCTCAAATTTTATTTATTTCTAAATGATTTTGCAAGTCTTAGAGACCACAAATGGGTTTTGCTCCGCCTATAAATTTCTCTTGGAGGCCCTATACTGCCTCAGTGCACCACGTAAATATCCATCTGCCATATTCTGCTCTCAAGACCAACGATCGAAGAAGAGTCAACTCCAGCTTTCACACAAAATCACTATGGCTGTTTTGTGACTAGTCATGGTTTGCCTGCTAATGATTTTTTATAACTGTTCTCTGAACTTGTAATGAATGTGATACTAACAAAGTGTGTGCTGCGCTGACAGTGACTTGCTGTACATTTCGAAATTGAGTCCCTTCTAGTTAGCCTCGCATACCCACTAGCCACAATGCCAACCGCGCTGTGAGAAACATTTCGTTGTTGCATACCACTCCATTGCGTGGTGCGCTTGGGGTTGATCATGTCTTGACCAAGTATGTTTCTATTTGGTTCGGCAATACTTCATGCAAATAATCCTCTCAAAAATGTCTCATCTGAAATTGTGCTCCTTCGCAAGAAACCTGCGCCCTTCCATTTCATTCAGGCTACACCTCAGCTCGTGTTGTCTGCATTAATTGGCAACTTTGCTAACGAAGTTCCATGCTTTAGTCGTATAGTTTCGCATCCAATCGCAAAAAGTCACGTTAAACCTTGGTCAGTGTGAAAACACGACGCTACATGAATCCGACTGTTCCTTCTGTTTGTTTTCGAACAGTTGAATTTTTTGGGGGAGACATAGCCTCTTTGGCCTCATTCTGGACGCGCCTCTGAGCCATATCCTTGCAATATTCAAAGTCTTAACACAACAGACTTGTGACCGAGACCTGTAGCCTTCGAGAGTGAGACGAGACCTGAAACTTTCGAGATCGGGACTCGCAAAATTGGGCCTCGAGACGATTCTTGAGACCGAGACCAAGTCTCGAGACTCCATCACTGCTAATAGCTATATTGCATGTGTGGATTGGCAACACAATTGGCTTCCTTACAGACAACTTGCTACATATGCTTTGTCTTGTCTTTGCATTTCGGTATCTAATGCAGTTGCAGAATCAAGCCCGTCGCCAGGATTTCGCAGAGGGGGGAGGCAAAACCACAAAGGGGGCACAGTTTTTAAATACAATATTGGATGTATGCAGTAACCGAGGGGTCTTACATGAAATGTTAGGCACAAATTTTGAATGAGGTGCCGGACACCACTGGCCTCCCCTCTGGCGACGGCCTTGTAGTAGAATGAGTATTCAGTCATGTTACTTCTGTGTCCTAGATGTGGAAATGGTGTGATTTTGAATGAGTTAAGACGGGTATCAATTCTCTGTCATTTTTGCCTGTTTTTTTAGCTGTGTTGGTGTTTTCAACAGCGCAGTGCGGACTCTGGCACAGGGGCTCCTCAGGCATTCCCCGAATCTTCGTTTACGATTTATATTGGAAAACGCGAGCTTTCGTGCTTTATATATTTGTGCCACCACCCCAGGGGCGGATCCAGCGGAGGGCGATCGTCCCCCTAAAACCTACGAAAGTAATTTTTTTCACCATGATTTTGAACAATTCGGAAAACACCATTCGCAATATAAGGCCATTTTCCGTCCATTTTTTGTCACAAAAGTGTTGTGAAGAATACTTCATCTCTCTTACGGTAATGAACCCGTAATAAGACTTGATTTCCAAATATTACTGATATCGCTCCCCCCCTACCCCCTAAACTTACAAGCGGATCCGCCCCTGCACCACCCACAGTCCCACTTCACGAAGTTGTCTCGGGCTCTTTTCAATGTGGGCCTGTCACTGTTCATATATTTTCATTGTCCGATCATCATTATGAAAGCCCATCTCACCCATAGACGCTCCCTTAGCTTTGTGCATGTTGTATTTGTGTAGGCTACTTACTTGTGAATGAATTTTGTGTAAGACTAAGAACAACTAGCTACACTGACGTGTTCAAGTCAGTATAGAGTAGATAGATAGGGTGTAGTGCAGATAGGAGTCGATGAGGGCTTATAAAACATTACATAAAACAGGGGTCACCAACGTGGTGTACACACGAAATTCTTATAGTCTATGGTAGATCTAAGACTGTGTGCTTTAGGTACAACTATAGCTATTACATGGGTTCGGTTCTAGCAGCTATACCAAGGGGGGTATTTGCAGGTCAAAGCCTGGCTGACCTCCCTAAAACTTCTGACAACTTCCTTATTTAGATCATAATCACTTAACACAAATAAAATTTGTTCAAATGCATTTTTATTGTTCAAAATAACATTGTCGCGTTTTTAGAAAAGAACACTTACCAATAAGATTCTTCTATAGTTCATACAAGTACCCTCGAATCTTACAGACACAGGGTATTTCTTCTAAAGTATATCTGCAATTAGCAACACAGTTTTAAACAGTTGTAGTAATTATTTGTTTAGGTAGATGGTCTCGATTGGAAGTAGAGTTTATTACATCATTTGATCATGGTTGGCCTTTCCTGTTTCAGGAGTTTGCCTCAGTCAGGAAGCTATGAGTCAGTATCTTAATATCTCAGCTGTTTCCTGGTTTGCCAGGTAGGCAAGGTCTATTGACTTGCAAACGTTTAGTCTTTATGATAACTTGTTTTAACAATAATTAGTTTTGACATCCTAATGTCTTCGTTTGCTATGACAGAACTTCATTCTGACAAAGTTAATTCATTGTACAGAATAACAGAGTGTTATTGTGACCAGTATTTTATATTCAAATTTGTCATCTAGAACTTATGGTTCAGTGCAACAGCATTTTTTGTAGGACAAGCCAATTTATGAAACAGTTTGTCAGCGGTTATCCCGGACAAGCCATTTCGTGAAACAGAGTGTCAGAGTCTCATTGGGACAAGATACTTCTGTTAACTGAAAATGAACCTAACTTCATTTTCAGGGTGAAGACTCACGCTGAGAACGACGGCTGGTTGGCGGTATGGTTCTCAGCACTCAACAACATATCACCCGAGCCTGGATATGCAGTGAGGCAGAGCTTCGTTTTACTTCTGCTGTCTGACCATAGTGGGCAGTACAACCGAAGGAAGATGAGGCCGTCAGGAAAGGACAAGTCCTTTCAGGTGATGCTAGCAACACTCTGCCCTGGGCTTGTAAATCCAGCTTGTTTTATGGGAAAAAGTCATGCACTCAAGGCATGTTTTTATTTAAACAATTTAACCATCGTATCCTAGGCAACCTGCCTGGTCAGTGTGTGATTGGTTTATACTTTCACTGGGAAATTCCCTACATTTTACCTAAAGGTATTCGCATTTCGCACTTCGTGTGTTGCTAAGGAGCTAAACCATATTGTTTGTAATTCTCCAATCCGGTTGCTTCTGAACATCTGACGTTTTTCACGCTTCATTAACTTCGGATTTCTTTGGCTGAGGCTGCTGATATCCCAGTTCTTTTACTAGTTCTTGAGTCGTTGTTTGGCCACCTTCAGAATTAGATTTTTTAGATGTAGTAGAAAATACTTTTGCTCTGCTACAGTGGTGCCCTACGGCACCAGGTCGCCCGCAACAACCAAGTAGGTCGCCTGCCTGCCTTTCTAAAAATAACATTAACATGGTCAATGTCTTCACATTAACGAATATCATACTAAAATAATTGAAGGAAATTTAGCAAAATTTTTATTTCAAAAGTGCGTGTCAAACTATAGCAGCCCTTCGCATTAATCGGTACACAAGGAGTAGCTCGCAGTTTCAAAAAGATTGGTAACCCCTGGCATAAAACATGCTGACAAAAGTTAATGACGTCATATTTCAATACTTGTGATGTCACAGTTGCCAATTCAAACCACAAAAATTTTCTATAGATTTTTGACGATCACTTGTGCCCCCCACTTTGAAAAAGGTTCCGCCACCCATGGTCGCGTCACACTTGCATTCCTAAAGGTTTCATGTATTATCGCGATAACTTAATTTCTACAATTCTTTCCTTGATTGAAAGTTATTTAGCTTTGTCTCACGTGCTGCCATAGCCTAGCGTTACTGTACTATAAAATGACACAACGGAAAAAGTCGATGTCGGCAGTACAAATTTCAGAAGAGTTTACAGTATGAGTTTGTTATGTCACATTGGCACTGTACTACGCATGCACGCACGCCTAGATCCCTCATTCCTATATCCACGATGCTTCAGGACAACGTGATGCAGCTGAGCAAATTGCTGCGGACAGGTTACCATTTTTCCAGCGTAAGGATACCGATAGAATATGTGGTTGTGTTACGCGGTGCTCGATTAGCAGTTTTGTAACAGCTAGGCCAGGGTTGCCAGGTTGACCCTTTTGGGGCCAAATTTAAGATATTTGGCCCCAAATAACACTTGTTGGTCCCAAAATTTTCGTTTGGCCTTTTGGCTCTTTTTTGGCCCATTTCCAGGATAGACTGGCCCATCGCAAGAATTAGATCTGACCACCCTGGGTCCTGTCTGAGAAACCATATTTTTTAACTTTTTTGACTACGTCATTGCAGATTTTCACCAAATACCTATATTTTGAAGGTTTTTGATCACAAAATTTTGTTAGGATCCTTAGAGTTTCTGAGTTGTCTGTGAAAGTAAGTTCATCAGAATACCTGTTACTTGCCGCAGCCAGATGTAAGAGGGAGCAGTGAGAACTGTTATGTTATCTAGCTTGCTGCTTTTCAGGTGCTGCACGTGTTTGTTGGTTTTATTCAGATTGTTGTTGCATTAGCACTTATCGAAGGATGGTAAATTTATCTCAGGTTATGGCTACACATGGAAATTAAGTTGTTCTCTTACGATCTTTCAACACGTATTTCTACGTGTTTTGCTGATGTGCTACAATTGTGATTGAGGAACATTGCCATTTAATAAGTTGCTAAGTTCATTTGACTTTGTAGTTGCTGACAACTTTGGAAAAAATGGTTGGCCATTTTTTTGGCCCCTTGTCTTAGAATTTGGTTCTTTTTTGGCTGTTTCTGGGCTAGATTTGACCCCTTGGCAAAAAGTAGATCTGGCAACCCTTAGCTAGACTGTGACCGCGGCCTAGATACCGGGGTGGTCGCGTTAGTGAAACAAAAGGTAATGCATTAGCATAGGAAAGACCGCGTTAAAGTGGTCATGATAGCGGGGTGATCGTCGACGGGATGCCACTGTTTATTCAAAACATTCCACCGGTGTTTTGTAAACGTTTATCGATATTATTTCAAGTCTCCAGCAAGAAATGGAGATTTGTTTTTTTGCTCAAGATTTTTTTGTTTCAGTAATACAAATACTTCAGTTTGTTCATTTATTTTTTCCCTATTAACGACAGTTTTATATTTATAGAAACGGCCCCGTTCTAAGTTCCAGCCAGGGGCCCCACACAACCTTAATCCGCCCCTGGCTTCGGGCTGCAATCCACACACACCCATGGAAAAACGGCCCAGGAGGTTGTCCAAGGAGCAGGTGGCGTGACTACATCCCCGACCTTGCTTGATCCCGTCTTGGTGTGGAACCAGGGAAACTGAGATTGCTGTTGATTCTGAGGCATATTGACAAATTTATCAAGGACACACGGTCCACAATCCACATCACAGATGGAACTAATGCAGAACTTATGAATTTAGCAAATTGGTGTGAACTCCAATGTGCGACACGAAGAGTTGGCGAATGGTGTCTTTTTGGTCAATTGCTCAATCTGCCCAATTGTTGACATAAATAAAAAAGTCAGTACTAACTGTTTCAAGTGAAAAAAGAAAATTAGGTGACAAAATACAATTGTGTGAACATGAAACAAAGTTCTTAACAAAGCACAACATCAAAGACAACGGTGTAAAGTAACGCATGCCTATGTACATGTTTAGGGTGAACACTTGGAAAGATGAAGGGAAGAATAGGCATAAAATGCAAAATTGCAGAAAAATGGAAAAAACACATGAAGAATCAACTGGCATATTTGCAAGGGAACATGACATGTGGTATTGTTTCCCAAATGAAAATGTTGAAAGAACTTTCAAATTTTCAGCAACTTCATACCAAGCTTGAGACCAACATAGATTAAGGGAATAAATAATCAATTACTGAAAACGTGAAATAAAGGATGAGAAGTTCTTATTCCTTACACTGCCATTATTAATTTATTATGTATACTAAACAGAAAATTGTGAAGTCACTCCAAATAAAATGATTCTATTTGAAGAAGATTTCACGACTGAGGATGTGCAGTGTTACATGAAATCGATTTCCTAATTTTAAAAAGTTACTGATTAATCCAACTTTTGTCACCATCGTGGAAACTAGTTACTCGAATACAGATATGTGCAAGCTGGAATCATCGCAAAGTAAAGAACGCACAGCCCAGTTGACTTATTCCTTGAAATCTTGCAGTAAACCTACAGCTTTTAATTTTTAAACATTGGTGTACTTTTATTTACATTTGTAATATGATAAAATTTGAGTAAAAATCACATGTCAGTCTCATGTTGTACCTCAAGCCAAAGTGGTTGTCAGTGGTAGAAACAACTGAAACGCAGGATACAATGTAATCCTCAAATAATTTAACGAAGATAGTTGTAGGTTTCCACAATAATGGTTTCCATGCATTGTGGAATTTCACCAAACATTAAACAAGTTGTAAAGGTTACTGAGATGACCGTCCACACTGGGCTCAACATAGTTGATGGGCTCAGCGAAATTGCATCTCTACCAGCGGCACGGTTTAGGGGAAGTTCATGAATTTGGGATTCAAGCGTAATCGTGCTGCACCTAGGATTATTAATCTCTTGAAATTTTTCATGGTTGAAATTTTTCAAATCTTCAAATTTTTTATGGTTGTTTTGATTGTTTTTTACAAAGATGTCAATATTGCTTTGTTTGATAAATTCAGTAATGTTTTGAATTGTGTTTTCCACATCGCTGAAACAGCTTAATTTTCAGTTGCGCCTCCCACTGTTGGTGAGAGCATGGCCTTCTTTCCTTCTTTGATATTTTTCCAACGCTCTGGGAAGTAGTCCTATAGGGAACTTGCAAGTGTGTCCGCTTTGTGCTTTTTTTGTGTGTCATGTCACTCTCTCAATGCATATATGAAACCTTCGTGCTTTGTTTCATTTTGTTAAACAAAGATCTACTTTGGGGCTTATAATTGTCTTGTCAGCAAAAGTGATCATTTAGGGCAGCACAATAGTTGATATAATTTATGTTCATTCCAGTGACACATTGTGCAAAAACGACTGAGGAGAGTGCGTGTAGAATAATGTGCAGATTGCGCCTGCTCATGTCCGCCCCCCTGCTCATGAGATTAACTCAACATAGAGATTTCTCCCATCTACAAATACGTGCAATCTTTGCCCAGGTGCACGTATTAAAGACTTGTGCCCCATCCCAAATCGCCCCGGCAATTTGCGACAGTATTTTGTTTGCGACACCATTTCCCAAGGCATAAAATTACAAAATATGCTAGAAATTTGGTGGGGCATTGCCCATTTTAATACACCTATGCTAAATGTAACATAAACTACACATGGAACATGCTAAATTATAATTAATCATATACTCAGAACCAGCTAATCACTCACCATGCATTAGTTGGTTTTCAGAGATGCATAATATTGATACATCTGTCATTTATTTAGCCTACTCTTTATTCCATGTCTTGATATACACAAATGTACACGTTGTTTTTGGATCTCATATGAGATCTTGCAAACTTTGTGCTTTAGACCTAACTATCGCTAATACATGGGTTCGCTTTTAGCAGTTAAGTCAGGGAAGACACTCATAATTCTCACATTACTTAGCCTCCCCTAAGCTCCTGTTCTGTCCCTAACCATTAAAATACCAAAGAACCACTAATAAGAATTATTTGTATATGTCTCTATTATTTCATGACATGAACAGTATAAGCAACATAACAACTCACCAATAATGAATCAGTTGGTACTGGAGTCAACTCTCCATTTCTTAACGCGATTCCACAGGAACACAAGGAACTCCTGTAATCAACCACAGTCTTATAGATCCTTCAATCTAGACAAAATACTAAGACTGACTGGCTAGTCTGAACACCTATTGTTTTTATGCAGAGCGCCGGTCGTTTATTGTCCTGCCTCTTAGAGGCTCCGTTTTTCTTACAGGATATCATGATGTGAGACCTATCTTCGTTGACTGTATACTAGGGTAGAGCTTTAGGTTAAGCTAGTTTGGGGCAATAGAAGTTTGCACCGCGGGAAACATAGTTTCATCGTCTTTTGTTTTTACGAAACAAAGTGACATAGCTTCGCCGTCCTGTGT
>Ga0210059_1005074_pt1 | contig 21162 bp, 12 predicted proteins | sample Ectturendosymbi2_FD_188042 | JGI IMG/M metagenome (GOLD analysis project Ga0210059, IMG submission 188042) | Ecteinascidia turbinata endosymbiont from Florida, USA - Sample 2 (SPAdes) (version 2) | ecosystem: Host-associated > Tunicates > Ascidians > Unclassified | place: Key West, Florida...
GACATGCAGACCGACGACCTCATACAGGCAACCATTCGCGACCAGTTTAAAGAATGCACCGTCATCACCATTGCTCACAGGCTCAATACCATCATGGACTATGACAGGTAACAACCGCTTGCCAGTTCACGTCATTTTTCTTGGTAATTACAATTACTGTCTAGTCATGCTGCAGCACAAGAGTCGCTCTTCGTGAAAGTGTTACGTTTTGCATTTTTTCCGCACTTGTAGTTTCTTGCGCTTCGCCGGTTTCAAGATGGAAATGTCGGTTACATTCCTTTCTTAAGGCCGTTCGTGCCACAGATCTGTCGCCGCAACGTCTTGTTCAATGTAAAAAGGACGGATCAATTCGCCAATCGCTGCGGCTGACATAAACTGCGTGAAGGTCAAAGAAAGGAAAGCATTTTAGGTGAAGCGCCCACGGCATTTCGCTCGAGATATAATCTTCAGTTCCGATTCCAAACTTTCTCACGGGAAAATCAACTTTTTCTGTGAAAGTTCGTCTCTGTCTGCTTGAACTCGATCATCGGACAGTTCCATCGCTGATCTGCGTTTTTCGGAAAAAAATGTGGCGACACCGCTGAGCCTTTCAGTGATTTTCCAACAGATTTTTCTTCACCTTTTGCTAGGCTGGAGTAGTTTTCCGTTGTCCAAACCAACAAGCACCATGCCGACCTCAGTCGTGCGTCGACCTCTGCCTTCTCTCTTTGTATGTCGTCATTCCTTAAAAATCTCTTTTCCTGCGTAACTCGATAATTGCGTTTCGTTGAGTTGTAATTACGGCTACTCCTCTCAAGGCAGAGCGCAATTTCGCACCACGTCAAGTGCCTGCAAATACGTCGTTGATCAGAGGCAGTTTGTGGCACGCTGCCCCGGTAGCACATCCCGTTGTATTTTGCGGTAGTGTCACCTCACACTTGGCGTGAACCAAGCAGGCGTTTGTAATCACTGTCCTGCATGAGTCCGTTGTAAAAATCGCAGTGCACATTAGTTGTTCTACGTATATTTATTTCGTCCTCGAGCCAGAGGCGGATCCAGGAGGGGAGGGCGATCTGTGACATCTCCCCCCTCTAAAACTTGCATTCACCATGATTTTGTACAATTCGGAAAACAGCATTCACGATATAAGGTCATTTTGCCGTCTATTGTTTTGTCACATGAGTGCTGTGAAGTATACTTCATCTTTCTTAAAGTAGTGAACCTGCAATGAGACTTGACTACCAAATATTACTGAAATCGCCCCCACCCCCTAACCTTACTGGCTGGACCGGCCCCTACCTTGAGCATTAGCCTTTAAAGAAGACGAGCTGTCGCCAGCTTATTACTCATGTCAAGTGGTTTTGGTTTGTTCCAATATAGTGGCGGTGTCGTTGGGAATTTAACATACAGGTTTTCTACAAATTTTGATTTTGTTTTCTGCAGGGTTCTTCTGCTCGACACTGGTAAAATTGCCGAGTTCGACGCTCCAGACGCGCTTCTGAGCCGAAAGGGCGTGTTTTATTCCATGGCTAGAGACGCTGGCCTCGCTTGAAGCATTTGCAACAACTTTGTAGCATTCGCCGCCCTGTGCTTTTCAATACCTGCACGTTGTTCCGTAATGTCCTCGGGTCTAAACAAATTGAGCATGTGAACCGTTTTGGTGATGTCCTACCAATATCGTCAAAGCCGTTTGCATTGGCGCAGCGTAAAACGTTGTAAATTGACAGCTTGTGCACGGGTGTGCGCAAAGCTTTGCATTTTCCGCATTGATCTCTTTTAATTATCCCGTTTGCTGAACGTTTTTGCAGTAGCGACATTCCATTCCCCTAAATATTCTGTGCTTTCACTAGTAGCAGTACTACTCTACTCGTTACAACATTCATCGTTTTGCTTTTTGGAATACTCGTTAAGCGTGCAGTCAACGTTGTTTGCTGGACACGATGAAAACGCTCGTTCAGAATCTTACTCGTTGAGTAGAACGTGTTTTTTAATACTGAGTAATTTTGATTTACAATCGTTATTTCCGTGAGTTTGCATGCTCGAAATTATGCGTGAAATCATTCGAGATATGTTGGAAAATGTTTTGCTTTACAATCAAATATGACCTGTGTTTTTATGTATACTTCAGGATCCGACGTAAAGTGAACTTTATGTATATCTTGGGGTGTAAACCGTCGCGGAACACTGTTTCTTGGTCGAATGCGTTTTCTGCGTATTCCTGTTTGTTCTCGCACGCGTGATTGGCGTTTCTTTGCCTTTGACTGCAGTGTTCCGCCACTGCCGCAATCAACTTTGACCAGGGTTTTTTTAAGGCGTTTTAGGAACCGGATTTGGGTCCCTAGAATTTCAAATCGGGTCCCTAGAATCAGAGAAAATTATCATCGGGTCCCTAAAATAATAAAAAATCGGGTCCCTAGAATCAGAGAGATCGGATCCCTACAGATCCAAACCGGGTCCTAACATTTTCCTTAACTTTTCTCATATTTTAATTCGTTTTTGCGTTCAGCCTCCGCCTTTCAGCAATAAAATGTTGTGTTTTCCACATCATCACGCTTTCTGCTGTTGCGAAGTGTTTAGCTCTTTGAACGCGAAGCCCAGGTGAAAGCTACAGTACTATTTTTAAACAAGCACGCGGTGGAGTTTCGCTGTGCTATAGTGTTACCGGTTGCGGGTGTTCGAAGCTGTTGTTCCACGATCTTTCCTTGCTTCGGCACAGTCTTCGTGGCAAAAGCGCAAAGCTAAACCTTATGAACACTAGAAAAGCTGGAGCAGTTGCAGTATACCTCGACAGGGAAGTGCTATATTCCTGTTGGACAACAGGCGTCGGAAGGATTTTTTTCCAGGGGGGGATGGTGGGTACATTTTTTAATGTGAAATGTATGAAAAGAAACGTCGTAAATGAGCAATCAAGCTAAGTAGTGACAAAAGAATGTCACTTTAGAGATTTGTGGATATATACTTGTTGTGATAGCATTAAATAAGACAACAAAGCAAAATCACTACACAACATAAGCCATGCTAGGTTTGGTCGTTTGTGGGGAATGTGCACGATTTATCATTCCAAGAAAATATGCATAATCCAGCAAAGATGCAAATACACAGTCGAATAAAATGCCGGAATGAAAGTAAATGACCAAGTGTTTCAAATACAATTAAATTAATAGCTGCGTTTTCGAGAAATCTTGCAAACTTATTGATGAAGTCCTCGACGTACAAAGGTAAGTCACTGTTGATTTTGTTGCGACAAACGCTCACCATGCGCAATTCAGAAACTCGGTCCTCTGTCATGTTGGATCTAAGCTAAGCCATGTTTTGACTCGACGCAGTGTGCTGAACGATCGTTCAACGGTACAACTTGCTGGTGGAAGCGTTGAGTGCTATTAGTAGCACCTGGTGCAATGCAGGAAAGAACACCGCATCTCCCAATAAACTGCATAAACTTGCGTCTTTGAAAACACGAAGTTGCCTTTCTTGGCCCAAGTGTTAAACCACGGAATCAACCGCAGTGTTAAGTTTTCAATTTCGTAGAAGTCTATCTATTTCAGGCGATTCATAAACTGGTTGCTTGGGCCATGAGAAGTGGATGAAACAACGGTAAAGCGAATTGAGCTTAATTGTTTTCGGAATGTCGAAGTTTTAAAGACGATAAAATTGAATCCAAGTTCGGTGCATGATTGTTCTTTCGGAAATGCGCTTCCTGACATGAACAGCAGGTGTTTGATTGATGTTGTGATGGAAAGCGAGGCGTTTCGAAATCCGCCCCAATCTCTTCGACAGTGCTTTTCGCTGTGTCATGTCAAGGATATCCGCAAACGTTTTCTCTGATTTGTCGCGATGATCTGGAATACTCGACATCGCGGTCTCAATACGCTGCTGTTCCGAATTGCCAGAGAGAAGATCTTGCGGATGTGAATTCATCACCGATTAGGGAATTACAATGCAGCAATTGGACGAATGCACCTGTTTCGACGCGAACGTGGACAACGAAACGATGCATTAATGTTTCCGGAATGTTGGACGAGAAATATGCTGCTACAACGCAGCTGTAGTGCAGAAAACACCATGGTACTCGTTCGCAGGGGATGATTTGAAAAAGCATTACTCATTCGAACGTACAGAGCCCTTATCAGCGCCATAAAATGTGTCTGGCCAGCTGCGCAGAGCGCGAATTTTTCTACTGCCTTAGGACAAAGTGCTGTTCCACCGGTAAGCATGATGCCCGACCCCCTTTGCTTTCCGAACACGCCACTTTCATTTCTATTGAAATTTGAAAACAAACACGGAGATGGCGCAACATGTTTTGATTTTTCACGAACAAACATCACTTTTTGACAATGCCGAAGCTGATATTCGTCCGATCGAATTAAATCTATATGAAACTCACCTGCAGAGTGTTATATAAATCGATTTGGTAGTAGGACGCTTGCAACACTTATGCTCATGTTTGTAAAATGCAATTAATAAAACAACTATTATATATAAAACAACTATTATATAGGTTATGTTGCTAAAACCAATTTTACGTTCGTGCATTCGTTTATTCATTATGAAGTCATCGCTGATTTGTTTGAACAAATTATAAACCATTCAAGGAACGACGTATTGATAAAATTCGCGTTAGAGTGATTTGAGTAACTGACAAATGTTAGGTTCTTTTCATTATTTGATGCAACTATCTACACAAAGATATAATTTCACCACTTAAAATGGACAAGAAGACCTTTCAGAATTTAAAAAACAATTCGAAAAATAGGCTACCACGTTTGGTAGTCCGACGGGGCTGAAGCTTGTTTGGTCTACCCGGCGAAATTTCAATATATCAACTTCGAAACGAAAAGAGCTTTTTCTACTAAAAGACGCTTAGCAAAACAACATATTTCAAACTTCAGGCGGGTTGAAAGCTTGCTTGGCCGAGAACATACTGGTAAAGTTATATTTTACCAGCTCCGAAACTAAGAGAAAAACAATTTTCTACAAAAAAGTCAATCGCAAAATATCTAATTTCAAAATCCAGGTGGGGCCAGGGCCCTGCGCTGCACCCCCTTCCGGTGCCCATGCTGGACAAGTGTTCATAGACAAGTATATTGATCTCTATCAAACGTTAGAGAATTATATCTTTAAACATCTTTAAAAACGGTTTATAACATGCGCAAAGCTGTTTTCTGAAGAAATGCTGAAGAAAATAGTCAACCTGTGATGGCAGCCGTTCCGGTGTATTTCAAATAATTCAACATGATCAAGCATTTGGTCCCATTTGCAATATAACACAAAACTAGCGAGCTAAGAACCTATCACGAGTCTTTGTGTGGGTAGTTTACTCGAAATTTGTACATTTTTACAACGTTCTATCATTTGAAGAGGTTTGGGAGGATTCTGTTTTGATGGAGAACCTCGTCTCGTTTTTCTGTTATACAGAGCACTAGCAGTGTTTTGCAGCATTTTTTGTGCATCGCATTGCCCAGGAGATTTATGAATAAAAGCGACACACACCACATACTTTCTTACTTACATTTGCTTCATTGTTTGGTTTTGCGCTGGGTGTCACGAAAACAGTGACGGATTTACGCATAGGCCATGGCCTAGGGCCCTCCGCAACTTATTTCCGCGACGACTCATCATTACTAGCTCAAAATTTGCGAAACTTCGCAGACGCATAACTTCACGATTTACTTTGAAACGTGCGAAAATGCAAACGTCTGGAGTCCAGGGGTCTCCAACCTTTTTTGTCCGAGGACCACACAAGCTATTGCAATGTTTTTCAACCGAGGTTCCGCGGAACCTCAGGATTCCGCGAGTTGCTGCCAGGTGTTTCGCCGAAATCGCCTGTGATGAAATTCGCAACCACGGTTCTATGCGGTATAGACACTTGGATAATCGCATAAGGTTCCATGAGCAACGCAGACATTTGTGAAAGGTTCCGCTGCAGGAAAAAGGTTGAAAAACACTGAGCCATTGCACAACAGTCCGAGGGCCGGACATCGTACGCAATGTGATTGTTTCGGGATAAGTTACACTCTACCAAATCAACAAGCTTTTCGTAAGTATAATATGTTTTCCTTGTTGACAAAATGTCTTCGCGGCACGGCTAAAATGGCTTCGGGGGCTGGATTTGGCCTACAGGCAGTAGTTTGGAGACCCTGGTCTAGATTCTTATCAGTACCGTAACAACACGATAATATTGTTTGCTAGGCAATCCAAGAATGATAATACTGCTTTTCATCGGAATTTTGCAGTGTCTGGCGATCTTACGTTGTTGCGAGCTTTTTGTAAGGGGGTCACGCTTATGGTTACAAGAAAAGTTTGAAAAAGAAAGAACAGTAGGCCTACTTACTTGATGTTCAACCTTCCACTGATATAACAAAGAAGTTTATGTGCAAAGCTAAGTTTATATGGCTACTAAAACAAAGGAGTTTATGTACAGCTAATCAGATCTATAACTAGACGATATCGTCGAGGGCGACAACACGGTCCCTCATAAAAATGTATAGGCCTATCCGAAAAGTAAACCTACAAAAAAGGCTAGAAATCACGGGAATTCCTCAAAGAGAACTGCTGAACTACACGAAAGAGCTATAAATTCTAGGAAAATATTGCATTGACATTTGTTCTTGGGAAGAATGTAGGAAAGGCTTTGATTTATGTTAAAAATCTGAGGCAATCGTAGAACCAAAGTCGGCACCAAAAAAGATAGATTTTTCAGGGGGCACTACACATAAGAGGAGCATACTTTCACGTTTTTCAGACAAACGGCTAAATAGGTCACACCTGCGTGAGGCCCCAAAACTAAGATGGCCTAGTTGCCCCGCGCTCCCTAAATCCGTTACTGCACGGAAACCCACCTCATTCTGATGTAGCAACTAACAATTTATATTAGTGATGACATTTTTTGTAGTAGTATCAGTTTTTTTTTAAGGAAAATGTTAGGTACTCGGTATGAACCTGTAAGGACCCGATTTTACTGATTCTAGGGACCCGATTTTCTCTGATTTTAGGGACCCGATGATAATTTTCTCTGATTCTAAGGACCCGATTCGGGTCCCTAAAATACCTTCAAAAAACCCTGGTAGTATCTTTTCGTTTATATGTACTCCACACAACGCAGTTAATATGGCAAAAATATTTCTGTTGATTCGGCGGCACATTCGGAAATCAACCCATGGCTTAACAACGATGACGGACAAGTTCGGAATCATTCTACGGGAAAGGAAACTTGGTTTTGTATTTGCTGGGAGTCAAAAAACTGAAAACCAGATGTTCCCTATCGTTGTAAAGCAGTGTCTCCCTCTGCTCCATTTCTGTGTCTGTTGCCGTTGTGGCCAAAAACATTTTGGATTTCATAAGTGGAAAAACGATCTTGGAAAAAAGAGAACAGATTTTCTTCCAAAGAAAGGGAGATGCTGGAGATGTCCTTTTACTGTTACCTCTTTAACAAAGATTCAAATTTCTAAACTTTAAGTGGGGCAATTACCTCTGAACCTACGTATGACAGGCACAGACCCAGAATCGAATACTCAAACTGTTGGTATATAAGTTATTCTGCAGTGGCAGGCGTCTAATGTGGTTGCAAAAACAAAACCTACACCATTGAACCGTGTTGCAATCATGCAAGCTCACTTTCGTAGTTATCACGTTGAAAGAGAATATTAGGAAGTTGTTGGAGGAGGATTTAGGAAGTCGTTGGTACGAAAAATGCAAACGTTTTCTAACTTTTGCTCCATTTGGTAGTCATAGCACCAAAAGCTGACTTTGCAAATACTTAACTCAAGTGATTGGGAAAAATATACTTAAGCCATGCTGCATTTTGTATCCGGTGTTATAATATGAAGAGCTTTAACAAAATCAAACCAAGCATAAATGTGTCCATGTGGTAAGTTTTGTTTGTGCTTAATGTTAAAATATGTCTGATGGAGCCACCTGGTTTTACATGAAACAAAGAAAGATGCCAAAAATTGTGTCAACAACAGTCCAATTTAGGTATGAACTATAGATAGCTAATTATCTTTGAACATAAACACTGGAAGAGGCCAAGAAAGAAAATTAAGTAACTCAAAACAAGGATTCAAAAACAACATTTATTTCCTGTTGCTCGGGTCCATCGAATATTTCTTAAAGTTATAAACACCAACCAATGTCTATTGTAACACCCGTTACTATCACGTCAGCAGGCACCTATAGTAAAAATCTTTTCAAACACCAATTTTATACCAAGGACAATGAAATAATAGGTAAACAAAAACTTTGCAAGCATTAATTTTGATGGTGGGCTACGAACAATTATTCTTATCAGATTTCATCTTTGCCACTTAATTTAATTTATTTGTTTGTGACCAGACACGAAGTTCATAGTATAAGCACACACACTCTGCATATCGCAGGTCGATAAAAATAGACACAACATAACATTTTACAAGGCATTGGAGCCGGCGTAATCACAGAGTTACAGACACTTTTTGCAACTGCGTTGAAGGCAGAGCCACAAGGTTACAGACACATTCTTAACACTATCGTTAGCTATCATGTAACACTTGTTACAACACTACTGCAGATTAGGGCGCCAATCCCTAAACTGGTCGATTCCAGGTGAAATGCGTATGCGTTGTGAAATGACGCGCCATCAATCAAACAAACACTGCAATGTTGGAGCACTCATTCACAAAGTAAAATGCGATTGTAGTGTTCAAAGAATAGGGACGAATACAAACAATCTGACTGCATCAAAGCACGCAACCATACGTTGTTAGACTTTCTGCATCTTTCGAGAAACAAGTAGGCCTACAGTACTTGTATTTTCGTATTAATGCTTCAAATGTAGGAGTATTACATTGAACCTGTTGGCTACCAACACTCGCTCTCCAGGGCAGGTTGTATAGAGCTTTACTTCCAAAATTGTAGGCCACACACAATCTCTTCACGCATGACTTCCTTAAGTTACACCATAATTGTGATGCATACATGGGCGTACAAAAGGAACAAAAAAGTACATTTTTAACTGCATTTGAACATCGGGAAAAAGAGGCTCGCAGTTTGTTTGCTGCACAATATTGATATCGCAGTTTTCTCTGAATGTCTTTGTCATCTGAGAGCTCAGTAGGCTATCAAATACAATCCCCAGATATTTGTATTGGCTAACAGATTTTACGTTTTGACCACCCAGTGTCAGTAGGCCTAATGGGGTGACTGTGCTTTTTGCACTCTTAGCCTTAAACGTCATACAAACAGTTTAGTTGCAGTCGAAAATAATCCCATTCGCTTCTGCATAAGCCTGACACACATCTAGTATTCTTTGCAACCAACGCACACTTGGACAAAATGCACAAATATCATCAGCAAACATCAAGTGATTTAATAAGACTTCACCAATGAAACACCCTGCTTTAATGTTAAAACATCAACAGTTTTGCAATGTCAAATCAGTTGAATATCAATCTCTAAATTACGTAAAACAGCCTGCTTATTGGTGCTATGCAAGTTGTCGATATGCGTTACTTTTCTCTTTGATTTCAGGCGCCACAGGAAATTTGTTGCTTCTCAATGTCTGAGCACGAATGCAGCAGGCGCGCCAATTGCATTTCCACAAGCCTGCGCTAAGGAGCAAAAGCGCTGAGAAAAAGGTTAAAACGCAACAAATCGTTTTTGTTTGACCGCCCTGCCAGTATTTTTAAGCTGCGAAAGGACACAATTTCAACGCACAGTTTTTAGCAGAAAAAAAGCAGCAGAAGACTGATTATAATTAGCCTTGTTGTAAACTTCCCCAAAACACTAAAGACTAAAATGAATTAATCGAATTTGTGATTTATTCAAATTCTCAAAATCAAATTTTCATTTATTTATTTTAATCTTGGGCTTGCTTGCTTTCTCTGCCCTTGCTTTAGAGATTCAATATGACAACCGAAAACAATTGCTTGCGAATTTCAGGACAAAGGATAAGTTGAATTACATGAAATCGATTTCCTATTTTTTTAAATTGCTAATAAATTGGAGTACGTCACCTTGGTGGAGAATAATTACTTGAACACAGATTTATTAAAGTCCAAATCATCGCAAAGTTGTGTAAGCAGAGCCCACTGGGCTCTGATTTAGTCCCGTCGCCACGATGGGGTTTTGGTGGGCTTAGCACCCCAAAACGAAGCTCAAAGTCCCCCCCAAAATGAAATATGAAACACTATAAATAAGTGGAATTTTTGTCAAATTTTAAAATGTCAGGCCCCCTATGTAAACGTAAAGTCCCCACATTGAAGGCTTTCTGGTGGCGATTCTGGTATGATTCCGCGAAAGCTGGGAGCAAACCTAGAGCTTGTGATTTTTCGTTATTTTCCAGTATAGACTTAGCGGTGTGTAGCCTAAAGCTAACACGTCGTTAAGCCTGCAATACAAATACACCAACATATCGTGACATGAAACGTTAGCCCGCGAAGCAACCTGATACACAGCCGTGGCCTTTCACTCAGTAGTGCTGGACCCACCTGCCCTAAAGTTTTCTTTATGTTTGCTGTGCCAGTTGTTGAAGGACTCTATGTTGCGCTTCAACGCTGGTTGACCAGATAACTATCTAGTCATATTTTTCCAGTGTATTGGATTGTTTACGATATGTTTCATAGTTTTATTACTTTTTGGATAAGTGTAGTACATTCTAACAGAATGGATGTGGTGAGTGAGTGATCGCACAAGTGAACGAAAGAATGAATGAATAATGCTATTGTCAGTTATGGCCACGTATTTGTTACCAACCCCACGCACTTGGTCACTGACTAAGCAGGAATACCCATGTACCTGCACATGACGCATGGCCGTCTCAATCCGTAGGCACGGTACGAGGTCACCGTCGCGAACTAAGCATTTACTTAAAAGAGATGTAAAGGCGGAAACCGAGCGCGGAGTAAAACGTGAATCATTGGCGTTGCCTGAACTGTAGTGCTACAGAACGTTGGGGCTTCCCACCTACCGCTTCGAGACAAACGCTGCTGAAAAGGAAAAAGGAGGAGCGTAAAATAATCAACCAGAGGGAATTTCCATTGAGCTCTTTGCTCTGACAAATGTTGCTGGCGTTCTGGCTTGTTCAGCAGTTGCCTTGTCAGGCCCGTCAGTTGGTACATGTTGGCGTAGTTCGTCACTACTTTAACTATTTCGACTATCTTATATATAAAGTGGTAGAACGCTTTACAGTATAGTAGTGAAGAACTCTGAAGAATATTACTGGCAAAAACGTTCACGGGAGTGTAAGCCTAGTAGGTGAAGCTGTAAGGTCACACACGACCCTAGCTGCCGTTGCGCTTGACGCAGGGTTGACGCCGCCATGTTCTTCCTCTAAATGTTTCTATTGTGGTGAAAACGCGCTTGTTTGTTTCAGAACGTACAAGTGTCAGTGCATTATTTAGCGATAAGCTTTACAGTTATGATATTTTCTGAATTCTCTTATAATCATGGATCGTAACGCAAGCTATGGAAGTTCAAGAAACATCTTTGACCATCACTCAAGGCGAAGTGAATTCGACAACTATGGGGACGCAACACCGCAGTGCTACAAAGATCAGGCTGATACAGAGCGCATAGATTCTGGATATGATTCTATACATGGGGAAAGGTGCAGTTCACTGTCATCTCACCTGTCAAGCCTTCACCTTTCAACAGGGTCGACCTCAAAAACTAGTGATTCCGGAACATTTGGCATGAACGGCCCTAAAGGTACGAGTCCTAAGCATGCTTGCTTTAAAAATATTGGGTTGAAGCTTATGTGTGATTTTAAACAAAATGGATAACTCGCTTTGTGGTAAAATTAATAGTTTTTTATGGGATGAAAACCAGCTTTTCAGCTGGGATCAGGTTGATGCTTTTGGCTAATTAGTAATAAATAGCCACTGCTGTTAAACTTAGATGCCTTCATAGAAGATGAAAGAGAGGACTCTGGATTAGGATACAGTCTTCCAGCTCCTGAGGCTGAAGGTAATATTTTTATGCTAAGTTTAAACACTCATTTTGTTATTGGTTCATAGCCACCACTATTTGTTCTGCTGGGCTAACAATGAAAGGCTGCAACCAGAAACAATAGAACTTTGGGTACACTAAGTCTAACCAGTGATAAGCAATGTAAATTGTAGCTAACATACCCAACTTTAGTTGGCACAGATTGGTAACAGTAGTTTGGGTTGTCATTAAATTTATGTGCGTTTATAAGTACCAAAAATATTATTAGCTCTTCATTTACTAGCAGTAAAATTCGAATTGCAGCATCAATGGCTACCCTAAAGGTCTGTAAGCTCATTTTGAGTGTTGTATTGTAGCCTACATATTTTATGAAATGTAGTAATGCACAGCAAAAATCCATTGTGTATTACATCTAGATTGTTACATACAACCAAGATAAGAAATTTCATGTTTGAAAATGGCTGAAAGTAAATTCTTCAGTGAAATACATGTGATGAATAGGAATTTTTTGTAACTGAAGTTTAGTTGGAAGTCAAGCAGTTGTGTTTTGATTAAGAAAACAACTTGTTAGAGTAAAGCAATTGACTCCAACCCTGTTTTTTGTTTTCATTATGCCATGCTAAAAACAACAATTCTGCATTGCATTTTGTTTAGCAAGTTATAGATAATGCCTTTATTTTGCATGAGGTGTTAAATAATGCATTGTGCTATTTCATTAGTGCGTTGTTGGCAGTTCTGGTTATTATTTTGCCATTATTTTCATGCAGAATCCCAAAATGATGCAGTATGCCAAGAGCTTCTTAAATGGTTTTTACCTGACAGTGATGGAGATACGTAAGTGTCTTTGCTTTGTATGTGTTTTTGCTAGGCCATATTCATTTTACTTCATCTGCTAAGAAAATACTGTCTGACTTTGTCTAAACTGTTTTCAGTTGTAACATGATTTTTCATAATGCAAAAAATTGCAGATATCTTCAATTGGCCATTATCAAAAGGAAAACTGACCTTGCTTTTCGGTTGATTCAAGTCTGCCCAACACCTGAATTATACGATCTTCTCAACGACAACAATCAGGTTGGTCTTGCATGTAAAGAAAGATATATATGGCTTGCATTTGAGTTAGGTTATGGGATAGTGCAAGTTCAGGTCATTCAGAGCTGTGCAGCAATGCTTTATATCGTTAAAAAACAGTAATATTTTCCAAATTTATTTTTTCTTTTCATTGCTTGTTCAATTGTCTCTCTGTTCTACTAATATGTAAAGTAACTCTTTGCGTCAGCCGATTGTGGAATTTATAGGCTACATTGAATGCGAAGTTTGCGGTTTTAATTTTGCAGACTGCTCTTCATCTTGCTGTTATAGCGAACCAGCCTGAACTTGTTCGATGTCTCGTTGCATATGGAGCTAACATCAACTGCAGAGACCGAGATGGTAAATATAGGAACACCTTATAACATGAAACTATAGTTTCTTTGGTGCAGTTTTCAGCTAGCAGTTATCAAGTTAAGACAGCATGCTCTGGATTCAATTTGAATTGTTATTTACAGTCGTTATACGGATTCATTTGTGTACAGTATTACCATTGTGCATTGAGATAAAATAATTTTGAAAGGTAACTCTCGTAACGCATGTAAATTGTCACATGCGGCGCTAACGTTGGCGTGTCCTGTTTGTTTGTCGGTTAGACGAACTTGTATTGTTTGCTCAAGAATTAGCCTTTTCTGTTAGTAATAAAGCGTAAAAAAGGTCTGTTGTGCTTTCACAGGGAACACGCCCCTGCATCTTGCTTGCGCCAGAGGTTTGCCAGTGCATGTCGACATGCTGACAAGCGCCTTAACGCCACAGGAAGATACCGGACGCAAACGGTCGAAACTGCCTCCGAATGTCAACGAGAGGAACTTCGAAGGTAAGACGAGAAAAATTGTCGTAGATAGTGCAAAACTAATGTGCAGATTATGCAACAGCTGCAACCAATCGCAAACGTTGCATATGCATCATAATTAACACGACCTTATAATCCACAGTAGCTAGGAGTGTTGGAAGGCGCTACCGTGACACAATTTGGCGGATTGCCCCAACATGGTGTAATTTATCCAACTGAGTAAGCCTCGCCGACCACAGTTTGTACCCATTCACAAGTGGAAGGGGCGCTGTTTTGAGGTGGAAATAACCGAGTTTAGTGAGAAATTATCACGGGACGGCACAGTGTTGCACTCGAAGTATGACTGCACACGAGGGCGAGCTTCTGACGCGGGTTGTTTCATTCATCTTTTGAAACTTTGTGTTGGCGCACGATGAATTGCAAATGGAGGGAATTTTCGGTGCGATTTTCGTTCCTTGTTATCGTTTCGCATCTCTCTATCTGTCGACTTGCATTTCTGCTCTGAACTCGGTGATTTCGGTTTATTTCGGCAAAGTGTCATTACAGAAATTGTACGCACCTCCGGGCTTTGCTCTCCCTTGTGCGTAAACAAGGTAGAACGTCGCTTTCGAAGTTGGTAAACGAAGCGTGAAGCCTGCTTCTTAATACCATCCTCAACGCGACGCGTCGACCACACTGAACATACGAGACGATTACAGTCAAACAAGCAAATTCTTTTTGAATTTATATTATTCAGACAGATAAAAGAAAAGATGTTGGGGATAACTGTGTTTGCCATGGAAAATTTGCGGTAGTAAGCTTGAGAGGTAACTGCACTTTAAAAGTCTCTTTCATGTGGTACGAGCGCGTTACAGTGTGAGTTAATTTGTGTGTGAGCGGCACGAAGAAAACTGATGCTCTGCTGAAGACGCTAAAGCGTATGTGTGCGGAAATACTTGTCTCAACAAGTCCTTTGAAGCTTGTGTGCAACTTTCCGCGTGGCTTCGTTCTTTTCGCTGTTGGGTCGTTTTACAATGTCGTATGGTAGTTCGCTGGTTGTTCTTGGCCTGGACAACCCGATTTTTTAGACTACAACCTGCCTCTTATTCGCAACTTGGACGACCATAACCGATCAGGTTCTCATGGTAATGGAATGCATTTGCAACTGTGTGCTTCAGCTGACCTACCGAGATGTAAATTTCAGCCAACGTTTATGTTAGCAATTAACTACCTGTGTGAAACTTACGGTGCATCCGAAACGAAACTTTGAGCGCTGTGTAACTTTCCGACACCAAATAACAGGAACACTGTTAAGTCCGTTCAGCCACACAACATTGCCGGCCTAAAATTTGATGCCTTGTGGGTTGCACCTTTGCAGAAAATAAGCGTGACTCTTTCAAAACGCTGGCTTGCCCAATTCAGCAGTATCTTGAGCAGGCTGCGAGTCCACAGTTGCTGACTATGGTTTAAGTGCTTATGTCGTGGTGCACAGCTGGACTGGCAATACCACACACAGCACGGGGTAGATGCTTTTTCCAAGGCTGTGTTCTCCAGCTATTAGTCCAAATCGTTACTTGTGACAATGCGCTGGCATTGCACCACTCACTGTAAAAGCATAGTTGGTAAATGTGCACAAGCCTACTTGCTAGTTCAAGCGAAATAGCTCAGTGCTTTTGTTTGCCCAGTACCGTTGTCGCAAATCTTACTCGTCCGCACGAAAACCAGTGCCAAGCCGAATGTGACTAATTCGGGGAATACCGCGCTGCTTGCTCTGCGAGCGATAAAGATTTCCGTTTTTGGTCGTTGCTGCACTGCTTGCCTGACACGATTCGCTTGAATATTGCTGTAGATTTCGCTTGCGAAATCTCACCTTGACGACCGCCCTCTTACATGTTGCAAAAAGCGATGCCTGCGATGAGGCTAATTCACCTTCGTTGCTTACCATGCCTTAGCATCTACGATTGCATCCGCATGTGTGGAAACGATGTCGATCACCGCGTCCTGCAATATGTCAAAGTCGGCCATCGTTTCCCCATCAAGGACGCGACCTCGAAGTCCGCCAGCAGTTAATGCAAATAGGCTATCGCTAGCATGTGTTGTGTCAAGCTGCAGTTGTTATAGGCACTGTCCGTAGCCGCATTGTGCTTCAAGGCGGTATTATATTGTCAAGGTTGCCTTGCCGCAGCCAGTCGGTACTGGACAAGACTTCGGACAGCTGGTCATTGTGCACTGCAACTGCAGAGCTTTGTATTAGGTTTGAATTGGTCGCAAACGGGACCTTCCAGTTGCTGCTTATTTGCATCGAAAGTCAGTCGCTTTTCACTAATTGAGATTCACTAACGCTTTAAATGAAGAAATCAAGCTGTTTGTCTGGGTGCTTCGCTTGGTGGGGATTAAGCCTTAAGTTGCTGCTCTCTGTGCCTCAAACTTGTGCATCACATTGCGATGACTTACATTAAGTGATTACATTATTTTTAAACCAGTAAACAGTTGCGTATTGACTGCAACCTGTGCAGGTTTAGTGAAGTCAACGGCAATCGCTATTTGCTATTCACTGGAAAACGAGGCTTGTATTATTTGCTTGGCGAGTTACTGCATTGCCTCAAACACCAAGTTGTTGCAATTCAAGCGCTAGTTTGAAACGGTCGCCGACGCGTGAGTCAGCTTGCACGCACTATTGGTTTAATTCCGTTCGCATTTCGCTCGGGCGATGTGATCGCTGCGTTATTCCCCGCGCGTTGTCTGTCTCTTTCTTTTGCTCCCGCTCTTTTCGGATGGTTCTCTTGGTGGTAACGGCGGAATTTTTTTCATCGCGGCCGCCGGGACTTTCTTCGCCCAGCTCGCCTCTGCTTTGTTGGTCAAGAGTCTGGCCTTTTTACATCGGTCTTTTCCGTAGCTTTCCGACCTTTCGTTCCGCATATTTCGAGCACCTGGACGTCAACGCGTTATCAACGCGTGCACTAGTACATTTGCCGGGAAGTGGCCGTGGCAGCGTGTTTCAAAATTGCGCTGTTTGATGAATAGCCGGTGTTTTTTTTTCTACGGCGTGACGCGCGTTTCGTGGTTGTAATGACACGACCGCCCCGCCCAGGTATATGTCTTATGAACGAGATGCTGGTTGCGCAACATATGTCGAATGGTAGGAAGGAAAGAGCGAATTACTGGCAGCTATCCTGTCGAGATATACTGCGTTTCATCACGCTCCATCAGTTAACCAGCTGTTTCGAGCGGCACAGGGAAAAGCTGCAAACCGTCTTTGTCGAGGCTCGCATGTTGTTTGTACGACCAAAAGCGAGACATTGTCCTTAAACTAAGTCAGGCGACGCTCAACGACCAGAGAGAAATGACTTAGGTCGAACCCTTCGTTGTGTGGATGAGGTTGAACCTGAGCTCGTGTGTGGCGAGCGTAGTGTAAGAAGAGAGCATTATATCTGCCGCGTGTCGCACTGCATTGCCGCATAGCCACTTCACGATTTTCTTTTTCTCCGCAGGTTTCACACCGCTGCACTTGGCAGCGATCAATAACCACACCAATGTGATGAAAATATTGATTCACGACCTCAAGTGCAGTGTCAGCGAAGCCGACCTGAAGTCGGGAAGAACCGCCTTGCACCACGCGCTGGAACGCAGGCACTTGGAGGCGTGCGACTTGCTACTGAAGTCCCATGCTGATGTGAATGCTCTTACCTATGACGAGTAAGTGTTTCTCAGTCAATAAACCACGCATTAATACGTTTGAAAACTGGGTCGGTAATTTATGCATTTTAACCTGTTGTGAGAGCTCTATCCTTGGGCAAAAGCTATTTGTCCAGCTGAATGCAGTTGTTTTATTACTTTATTAGTTCCCGATTATTTTATTACTTTATTAGTGTCCCGATTTTCCGCTGTAGTTTTCGAAAAAGTCTGCGATTGATCTTCGCTAGAATGTGCCTGAAAGTTATCAGCTGATTGCTCCATATTGTTATACTTGGCTGAGCTTATCGTCACGGCCTCTGTTCGTCTTGGTTGAAATAAGTTGAAGTTCATTTGAGCAATTCGTCAAACCACAGGCGCCACTCTTGCGGCAGTCTGCAACACGCCATATGCTCGTGAAGACTAAACAGCATCAAGCAGCCATGTCCACCGCGTCGACAATGATTAACGTGAACTCCCACTGCAGAACAGCTTGTGCGAAAAGTACCAGGCGTTGTAAACGAAAGTTTGACCTTTCCCTGAGTTTGCACAAGTTTTACATGTATTTTCGGTGATCTTCATGACGAAATGCTTGCATTGTTTGTTTGTTGCCTTTCGAGCACATGATGTTTCAAAACAACGTAACAAATCCATTTTGGTTGATCGCTCACCCCCCACAGGGGAGTTTCGTTTGATGACGTCTAACGTCATGACGTGCTAAAAAAAGTTCAAAGAATTTGAAAAAATCCCCCTAAGGCAGAACTATCGTCAACTGTTCATTTCTGCACGGAAACGAACCTGAAAAATAGGTCCAGATATTTTCACGTCTGGACCATTACAGCGTCCATTTAGGATAAGCTACAACAATACGTGCCGCGTATGAGTAACTTCCCAATCCGGGTAGTTCCAAAATTGTGACATCATTCTAATAGAGGAAAAAACGCCACTGCGCTGATAGTTAAGTACCGCAAATGCCTTGATTCATCGCTTGTGACGTCACCGTCAAGGAAAGGTGTTTAAAAATTTTTGCTCCACCGAGAAAACCTGTCCCTTAGTTTCATTTTCCTCTAACGCTGGTGGCGATTGTGCATTCAAGCTTCAATGCTTTCATTTCAAAACCCTTGAACGCAAACGCGACAGAGAGCGGTTTGAAAGTTTTTTACAGCATGCTTTTTACCCCCAGGTGCTCTCCGCTCCACTTCGCTGCCGCCGAAGGCCTGAAAGAAGAAGCGAAGGCCTTGCTGAAAGGAGGGGCCGACCTCTTCCTCATCACCCTGGACGACCAGTCCGTTTTCGAACTTGCATCTCACAACCGTCTCCTCGTGGACATTCTCCGCGACGAGCAGGCGGCCAGGGTGACGCCGGTCACCACCGTCGCGTGTTGAACTGTGCGCCTCCAAACTTGTAGCGGAGGGATCAGGCGCAGGCCGCTTTAGTTGGATCGGCGGTCGAAGGCTCCAGAGGAATACTGCTCGACATTCCTGTACGTTTTTCGGCCCGCGAGGGGCATCAGGGGCGGTGTGTGTGACGTCATAAACGCGATTCACGCGCGCGGCGAGCGACTTTTGCGGCGATCGACCGAGTGTCGCTCGGACGGTCGAAGCGCGGCTACCGCGCAAAACTTTGCCGCTACGCGCGTTTGGGGCAAGAAAAAAACAGAAAGACTGCACACGGCTATTCTTAACGCCCATTGGTCTGAGAGGAACGTGTCTGTTGGTTGATGCTCTGAACTGAACTGATCTGGAAAACAAAAGGGAAAAAGTGGAGCTGGAGATTGTTAAACAATGCAACTTAGGCTGGAACAACATTAGTGGTTATGGCGCGTCACGTTGTACCGACAGGAACCAGCGTTCTGGCTCCCAGCTTGTCCATTCGCCAGCGCGACATGGTGTTGTTGGAAAACATTCACTGTCTTTCTTTAATTCAGACGTTTTTTTCCTTTTTTGCGTTGTGTTTGCGAAAAATACAAATTTCAAAATACGTCGTCTCTTTTATTGTATTGTATTGTATATAATAGTAATAAAAGCGCTTTCCTGGCAAAAAGGCGTCGCCGAGTTTCAAGTTGACTTCATTGACCTGAGGGGAGAAAACCAGAACCTGTGGGGCTTAATTGGCTGTCGGACGCAGGTCTTTCGAAGGTCAATTTTTAAACAACAATTAAGAGCCCTAGGTTTGCTGCAAGCTTTCGAGGCTGTTTTTTCTTCGTTCGCAGACCGAAACGTTTCTGAAATGACCGAAAAAATAAAATCATTCCGGTCAGAATGTCTAAAAATGTAGGCTGATGAATAATGTTACGTCGAGTTTTAATGCAACTGAGACAAATGACCGAAATGTCTCAGCGAGAAAGAAACCTATTTCGAGATATCAGCCGCCTGAGTTCTGCTTTCATGTCTTTACGATGATTTTATGTTCAAGTAATTAGTCTCCAACGTGACGCAGTCGAATCTATCAGCAATCTTTCTTAGTAGGAAATCGATTTCGCGTAAGTCTGCTCATCCTCTTCAGTCCTGAAATCTCATTCAAATAGAATCCTGAGTTTATTCAATGCGAAACAGAAATCTTGTGATTGCGACAAGATGGCAGCAAGTTGATTGGCAGCAACAGCGTTCAGCCGTCCAGTCGTTTCTTTCGAAAACAAGGAAACTTTTTTGTCAATTCTGGGATTTCCGAAACGTGAGCTGATATGTCCAGCCGAAGGTCGCTCGAGGTTATGATGACATCCGTGAATTGTTAATGAGTCCCTAAAATTACCGGATTTTTGCGAGTGCTGAGACAAAAGCGTGTTCAGAACTGTTTCTGGATTGCCGCGGAAGGCTGGAACAGAGAGTCAATTTCGCTAAAAATGTGATCAAGTTAAATGAACGGTTAACAAGGTAAACGCCTCGTCCCTTGCCATTTTACAATTAGAGATGTTAGGTTTGTTCGGTGCGCATGCGCAGTGGTCATCCCTGAGTTATGCTGCTCATCTATTTGTTTGTATGTTTGCTATCCTGCGTTCCACATGGTGTTCCGCCGAGAGGTAATTTAATAACACGGGGTTTTTGTCTGTTACGCTTAGAACAGGCAGGTTGCATTGTAACTTGACGTTGACGAACAAACTGATAAAACTGAGAAGTATGAAAAATTACAGCCAAGCATGGAAGCCCCGTGGCTGCTGAGAAATGATATTTGGAAGATAAATAGTTAACTAGTTAGACCACTTCGCTAAAACCAGAAAATAAATAATTTTTGTTGGTCAGTGCATTCACTGCACCTTCGTTCCTCGCAAGAATCCAAACCCATTCAATCAATTCCTTTTGATGTGACCTAATGAAGGCTTTATTAAACTTATTCGTCGAGTCCGCAGCGAACGATCAAGCGACATACAGTGAATCAAACAACATGGGCGATGTCAACCGAACAGCGACTTCTGAACAAAGCTGGAGGCGCGAAGAACCAACGCCACGTCGCAAACAATCAACGCAAGCCAAACAAACGGCGCGCAACAAAAATGCCCTCGCGCGCGTGACACTACAAGAAAACAAAATAACGTCAAATCGGACACCTTTTTAGCCTTGTTTGGTCAGCACTGCGGCTGCGTGGCTGCCTGTGGCCGATCCCTACATTTCCTACTGTCTATTCAAAGTCTATGACATTGTTTTTTGCATTAACCTCACATGCCCGAAGATTTTTAGTCTCATTAGTCATATGGGGATCGTAACTGCTTCCTATTTCCTGTAATGGTGTAA
>Ga0210059_1005075_pt1 | contig 21161 bp, 21 predicted proteins | sample Ectturendosymbi2_FD_188042 | JGI IMG/M metagenome (GOLD analysis project Ga0210059, IMG submission 188042) | Ecteinascidia turbinata endosymbiont from Florida, USA - Sample 2 (SPAdes) (version 2) | ecosystem: Host-associated > Tunicates > Ascidians > Unclassified | place: Key West, Florida...
ACAACAAGACCTGTAGCGCCGATGACGCAACAACAAGACCTGTAGCGCCGATGACGCAACAACAAGACCTGTAGCGCCGATGATGCAACAACAAGACCTGTAGCGCCGACGATGCAACAACAAGACCTGTAGCGCCGATGACGCAACAACAAGACGTGCAGCGCCGATGACGCAACAACAAGACCTGTAGCGCCGATGATGCAACAACAAGACGTGCAGCGCCGATGATGCAACAACAAGACATGTAGCGCCGATGATACAACAAGATCTGCAGCGCCGATGACGACGACAGCAATCGATGTGAATGAACAGGGAATCGGAAACAAGTCAGCGAGGAAAGGAGGCAACAAGCAACTTACGAATCGGACAGCTTTGTCTAGATCGCAGTCGTTGAAGATGATCAGCGGCGATTTTCCTCCGAGTTCGAGCGAAACCTTCTTTAAGTTGCTGACTGCGGCGCTGAAACGTTTTAATAGGTTTTAAGTTAAAGTGTTTTTTTACGTGACGAGCTTGACTGGTTGGAAGGCGAATCGCGCGCCAGACGTGAGGCTTTACTAGTAAAGTAGGGCAACAAATTGCTGATGTGACGACGGTTGATAAATCCATTAATCCACAACTAGTTTCCTTGTAAGGTTCTAAGAACTGTACAGATATTTCGCGTAATTTCAGGTCGATGCAAAATTGCGATACTCTCATTTCAGAGAAAAACACTTGGTCGCATTAGACGCAGGTGTGTGCCCTGAAAGTTTTGTTGATAAATCCAAAAAAGTCCTTAAGCGATTCTACAAAAATAATTATGCACTTATTACTTTGCAAACTACAAATATTTTAATGTGGTTGTTGACTAAGAGAGGAGGCTTGCTACAAAAGTCAAATATACGATACCTTGACACGGAAGAAAAAAACATTAACTTCCGGTCAAGAACATTCTGTGCAACTAACCCCCCAAAGTGGTGCGAAAGAAAAAAACTTCTAACAATCCGATCTGAAACCTTGATTCCTGGAAATAGACAATAGGAAAGCGTCGGAAACGGCAATGCGCGTTTTCACCTTTTCATAATTTGCTTTCCGATCGGCGTAGAACCAGTAAAGCCGAGCTTCCTGATGTCAGGGTGGTCCGCCATCCGCTGGCCGATGTTTGACCCGGAACCGGGGAGGATGTTGATGACGCCTTTCGGGAAACCGGCCTTGACGACGAGTTCAGCGAACTGTGAAGACGCAGCGACGATACGTTCAGACGGTCGACCAAGCAGCGGCCCAAGGTTGCAAGACAGCAGACGAGTGCATTACAATGACACCAACAACGCAACAGTTTCCCAGTTTCCAAGACGTATTCGCAGAGGTTATGAAAATCGATTTGTTTTAAAGGCGTATTACGGAAGACAATCCCGCTACTGCCTAACGTGCTACCTTTTCGCTGCAGGCTTTTTGCTGAATAACATTGAGATACGGTCATTACTTAGCCATAAAAACACGTTGGCTATGGTACCTTGAGTGCTGACAGTGGAGTTACTTGGGCTGGCTTCAACACCATGGTGTTGCCGGCCGCCAAGCACGACGCCATCTTCCAGGCCAACATCATCAGCGGGTAATTCCAGGGAATCACAATCGCGCAAACACTGTTGAAAATATAGATGAACAATTCACTGTTGAAAATATAGATGAACAATTCACTGTTGAAAATATAGATGAACAATTCACTGTTGGAAATATAGATGAAAAATTCACTGTTGAAAATATCTATGAACAATTCACTGTTGAAAACATGGACAAAATCTGAATGAAATGATAAAACGAGACAAGACTGCTGGCAAAAAGCAAATTGAGTTGATCTTTTTGTTCAAATAATACCGCAACATCTTGAGGTCCCTCGGATTTGATTTGCAATAGACAGCGCAATGCAGACAAGGTGGCAACTCAACCAGCCCTAAGATAAACACTTAGATCCAGTTTTCCAAGGTTACCCGGAAACACGTAAGTTGGTCGATCAGTTGCACATGATCCTAAAGCTCAGATCCAAGGCTCAGCGCCTGTCCTTCGCCATTTCCGCATTTTGCCGAACGAGCACACAAAGTACTTGCGCGACGTTTTCGAAGCTGGCGGACCCATTCATTTATCGGTTGACCGGGGCGTGAAAAGAATGCGACAAGAACAGCGTGTTTTATTGTAAGTCCTGCCCCGGAAAATCCAATGCGGTGCCACGTAAACGAGGAACATTGAAAGCAGGAAAATAATTGAGCTGAACACTGTTCGTTTTTCATCAGGGACGTTGCAACTAATCTTAAATGTGTTTGAAAAGAGGTTGCGCAACGTTACCGAATGATTTATTTCGAAGTTACGGTCTTTTTCAGAGTTTGTTTGTAGCGCGTGGACTCGACTAAATCAAAACAACTAGTTCCGGGACGCCCCATCTCCCGCTTCGGTCTGTCGGTCGAAGAATCACACTTCGCTGTTGCTGCCGGGAGCTAACCGTTGAGAACTTGAGCCACTGAAGCGGATCAAGTTCCTTTTCAGAAGGCATGACCTGCTTCACGTTTCTTATTACATTTCACAAACAACAGAACGTCTCAAGTAACTCGTCTCTACAAAGGCGACGCAGGCGAGTCAAATCAGTATATGTTTTAAAAAACAGGAAATCGATTTCACGTAGCACTACGCATCCTCAGTCCTGAAATCTTGTTCAAATAGAATCTAGAGACGGAGCTTCTTCTTAAGGTAATACTTTTTTGAATTTCGGTGATTCGTTCGAGCAGCGCAAATAAATCTGTTTTTCGGTGTCTGCAGCACACCAATGTTGAGGGACGCTGCCGACCCCACTGAATCGCTCCTTCCACCGCGCAACAGATTTCTGCGTCTGTGCAAGAAAACGTTGGCAGTTGTGGTTCAAAGCAACCAGCTCGTCAGCAACTCAGTGCTAGATTATCGCGAGCGAACATTGTTTGCCAAACAATGGCTAATGGATGCCGTTATTCCGCTGGGACGAAAAAAAAAACTTACAAAGCGAGACGTCGTATAAACCCCGCTTCCGCGGCCAAAGCAAACGATCAACCTCAGAGTGGCGCAACAACGTGTGGGAAGAAGATGGGAGAGGAGACATGGGTGAAGTATTCTCATAAAACAACACTGAACAGGAATGGAAGAACTGCGTGGCCATCAAGCGTCACCTACCACAGAATTAAAACTGCACTTCAGCTCGAGCAAGCTTTACCCGATCGGTTCTCTTTTGGTGTACGTCAAGTTTCTGTTCGGGTGCGCATGGTTGATTGGTATCGTCTTGCCTTGAATTTTGTCACACCAGCCAGCGAAGTATCTGCGAAAACAATGCAGATGGCAGGTTGTTTCAGAACGTCACTAACAGCGAGATCTTGCCGTCTTAATGCTTGTACCAGCTGATAAAGTCTGCTTGTTGAGGTGCGAAAGCTGATATCGTGCGGTTCCTCTGCGCTTTGCACCACAGGTAACCGCGCAGTATCCTGACGTGAAGCTTTTGCACTTTAGGGCGATGAGCGTTTTTTCCTTCGGCAACTGATTCTACGGCAAGTTGCGGCCTTTCGCCGTTCTGCACTCACCTGAAGGTTTGAATAGACATTCCGACGTGGGTTTTCAGTGCAAGTGTGTAAACGGCGCCCGAGTCGAGCGACTCGATGGCGGCGAGCTCTTCCTGGTGCTGCTCCATCAAGTCGGCGAGCCTGAAGTTCAGGTTAAAAAAAAAAGCTGAGAAAAGATCACTATGCGAGCTTAAGATACACCAGACATCTTAATAAAGACACACGATACCCCCTTAAAAATAAAATTGACATGCTTGTCATTAGTATAATGTCTAGAAAATGATTCTCCAAGTTTTCTGAGCGTTGGCTGCCAAGACGCACTGTAAATAGTCGGGGTTAGAATTACAAACAAACCGGAATTAACGACTTTGCTGTGAAAACTGGCAAGTTATGAATTATCACCTGGAAGTACTGTAGTTCCAAAATTTAAATGAGCAATTTAGTTGCAATTGAAACAAACATCTTTTGACCAGTGTTTAGTTTAGAAAGGAGATAGAAGAAGCAATAACACAGGATTTACAGCTCCCTACACGAAGATGACAAAAACGTAGAAATGTAAAACGAACCGAAATAAAACTGGCGCGAGTAGAGGACGCTGCGCAATAACCCGGAAGTGTTGCTGTTTTTTCACAAGGTCAGCTTACTTGTACATGAGCGCTCCTCGGTCTCGTGGATTCATGTCGCTCCAAGGTCCTTCGAACGCTTCTTTTGCTGCCTCCACAGCCTCATCCACGTCATCGACTGTTGCTTTGGACACACGGCAGATTACCTAAGGTGCGATGACGTCACGTCAGATATCAAAAAAACAATTAACGACAAGTCGATTCGCGTTGCACTGCCACGTAGATGCCGAAAACACAGCACAGAATTTCTCAGTCACAAAAAAGCGTCCCAGTGACGGAGATATTTGTAATAAACAAACCGCATTTGTTCAAATACCAGGAACATATTATTATTATTATTAGCTGCTAATGTCCGGACGCTATAACACGCACTTGACAGGAAGCACAGTGTATGACAAGGCAATTGAACTGACGTCATTTTCATGACACGGTGCCAACAAGTACAGCAGATGGAGCAGCGAGGGGCATAGCGCTTGAATCCGACATGGCACGCAAATTTTCGAACAGCGCTACAACTTCAATACCTAAAATTGCCGACGGTGACATCCAGCTACGACGACGTAATTGTACACATAACAGCATACCCGGAAAAAAACAACGATATCTCTCGGCACCAATATCGTGTAAATTGTGATTTTGAGCTCCCGGTTCAGCCTATAGTCAGCCGCAAAGATGAGCAAAACGCTCCAAAACCGCAGTGTTACTTGCAAAAAGATAAACCTACAGATTCTTCGGCGGGATTGATGGAGTCGTATTCGTTGCCGTCAGACGCGTCGATGAACTCGTTATTGATGAAGAGTTGATGCGGCATCTTCAGTGTCATTCCAAGGGCGTCTTGGACGGCGTAATCCACGTCAAGCTCCTCTTCGACCTCCAGGCCACGAAAAACGCGAATGATCTGCGACGAAGACGGTGCCCGCAAATGAGCGTTTGACATCTCAAGTGCGCTTTACAGTGACAATGTTTTGAACATCATCAGTGGCTCGTGGAACTGTCTTGGAATGAATAACGAAACAAAACGCGTACCTTTTGAATAAACTGCTCGAACGTGGTGTTCATGTAAACGTCCTCGTTCTTGATCGCAACGGAGATCCTCTGCCGAACTTCCTCGACCAGCCTGAGACAGAGCAGTGCTCTGGATTTAATTGCGCGACGTGCGCATCGACACCGATACCAAGAACGATATTTACAATCGAGCTAGGAACAGTTTCAATCAACAATACTTGTCCACAACGCATACGTTTCCGCGACCAAACAGTTTTACTTTAAGCAGATGTTCAGCATTGCAACACAAATGTAAGACACTTTTCGAAATGAGATGCGATAAGATTTGAGAGCTTAGGAACAGCACAGACGTTTTGGGTACCAATACCCGTATCAGGAAAATAAAGCCGCAGTACGAGATCACAAAAAATTGCATCAACGTTATTTTTGTTAAATGTATAGAGAATTTCTTTCCAACCACGGTCAACAACAAACCACTGCACGTGATAGTCACAGCCGGACGGCCACGTCAAAAAATTCGAATTTCGAAACCGCAGGACCCTTGCGCATCTTAACCTTTGTCCACCGCAAAAAATGAACCAGAAGCTGCGGAGCGGCACAGATAAGACCTGGCATACCTCACCACATGCATTGACCCGGCGCCCGACTTAAAAAAGTCCGTGTCGTCAGCAATATCTGTGTTCAAGATTCCCGCCCATGCGGCCTTCAGCTGGTCTCGCATTTGGTTTTCTTCGTCAGTCAGCTGCAAGCTTTCGGCATCGGCAGCCTGGCCAAACTTTGACGCTGGTGCCATGCGCCCGTCAGCGTACTGTATATTCCTTACGTTGATCTGAAATTGGCGGATCAGATTAACCTGAAACGTCGTGAATCATTTCTCAATACTATGTCACAGGAGCACTCTAGAATTAGGATCTTCGCCTCCATTCACAACATTGCAATTGCTATTTCATATTCCTTGAAACGATTGCAAGTACTGTAAGTCCACAGCCAAAAAAGGTAGCTACCCCTTCCGTTGGTTTGTACTAAATTGAAAGTCTGTTTCAGCCTTTTTTTTCTTGCATTCACATTCAACTGCAGTTATCGTCCGTAATATTTGTCGCAGCAAAGCAGAACTAGACCGTCGTTCTGTATTCAGATACAATGCACCACAGCTCGTAGCACGTTAGTTATTTTCGCTACGCCTCTTAAGCAAAGCTCTTTCTTATCTGGGGTTGCCAGATTCGTTTTGTAAAAATACCGGCCATTTTGTCAACAGTATGCCAGATCTAAGCTGTGTCGTAATTTGTAAGCGACACAGGGAAAACAGAGAGACAATCAGTTATGTTAAGCCACAATTATAATTTGCCCATATTTTTGCTGGCTCGTTACATTTCGGTGTGTGTGTGACGTGACAATCGCACCAAGGATTGCGTCAACAGCAGCAAATAAACCTTGCTGAAGGAAGTGTCCTGACAAGATTCACTACCAAAATCAGAATAATTCGAAAAATTCTGCGTTAGTTCTTTTCAGAGTTACGGATAATTATTTTATTTTCAAAATACCGACTTTAGGCACTGATTTTCAAAATACAGGCCTCTGCTAAATTAGCAGTAAAATACCGGCCAGGCCGGTGAAACACCGGCCATTTGGCAACCCTATTCTTATCCCTCCTGCCATAATAACCTATTTGGGTTGTAAGACAGCCGGTAACTTAAACTTAGTGATGCGTTCGCTTCGGTGCTGGCAACAAGTCTGGAGTTCACTTTCTAAGCCGGGTCATACCCGGACCTTGTAAAGTGGCATTGCAACCTTCTTGCCTGGCGCACGGTGTCGCAAAAGAAAGCTGCAATGAAAGCTCCAAATCCGTCAGAACATGAGATACAACCCTCCGATACCCCGTCGTTTCGGTCTGCCGTGACATCGTGTCACCTTCATGAAGGTCGAAGTGCGGTATGCAGTCAATCTCTGCATCACCTTGAACAAGTACCTCGCACGTTGTTCGAATGCACTCTATGCGTTCTTGTATGTGCACTGTGCTTGCAATCGCACTGGATTACATGTGCAACGACTCATCAACATTATGACGGGATAAGCCGTGCATGCAGGTGTTCGGACTGATCTGTGTTGATTGGGTGGGGTGAAAAAATGGCCTACGCAGCTTTTGAGATCGTAGTTTTGACTTCTTTCTATTTCGTTCACATGCAGATCACAAAAACAGAAAAAGCATGGTTTAATTCGTGAAAAGTTTCGCGCTTTGTCCAAAATTTCACCAAGAGGCTTAGAATGCAATTGTTCCAGATATCAGCCCTCAAGGCACGACTTTTGCATCACAGTGTCACGCAGACTCAAGAAAAAGTAAATTTTTTTCACTGAGGATTCATGGTGTTTGCAAACGTACATCTTAGGAAGTTCAATTCGATTCCAACAGCAGCATGCCGTAATAACGTGTACAATGAAAAACGACCTAAATTTGCGACACCTACCTAACTATCGGCACGAGAAGCAATCAACGTCCCTAGAAATCATGTCTTATGAGTTGGAACATCAGAAAAGAATTTTACGATAACTTTTGGCGTTTGAATTTCGATGGAGTTGAAAACATGCCGGTGAAAGCCTATAACAGAGTGCTCTTCGTTTTGATTTGTGATTAAAATTCGGGTCACAATTTCTAGTAATAACAAATCTACTGCCTGTCTTATCCAAAACCAAACCCTCGAAACCTTTTTATCGTCGTTTCCATAGATCAGCATGCCGTTCTTATGGATGATTGCTGGTTTTGCAAGACCGTCGATTTTGACTTCTTCGCCGACAGGAACTTTGCTTCGATGAAGACTCGATCCGTATAATGTTATGTTCTGCAGAAGAAATCGAAGTTCGCCAGCAAGAAAAAAACAAACCCGCAACAGGGAACGATGCCGTTTTATGGAACACATACAGACCGCACGGTTACAACGTGCATAAAAACATTCATTTCTTTTATTTGCTATACCACGATAAACAACAGGCCGGACCTGAAAATGGCGCTAACCATGTCAACCCGACGATAATACAAACCATGACAAAGACAGCGATAAACGTAAACACACGAGGAAAAAGGTAGGTTTTCTAAGACCTATTGCACTGCTCTAGGAAGCTTGAGGCAGCGGCCGAAACACATCAGTTAAGATAAAAAGTCAAATACGAATAACTGAACAGCAAGCGCATTAAAAGTAAAATATGGCCAAGCATAGTGATGTGAAGCAAATCCAGCAGATTATACTTCGTCAGACAATAAATCATTAAATATTTGTATACGACTTGATAATGAAGCAGTGTGAAGTTTAGTGCAGAAAAAGATGTCTTCTGGGTTCTGGACAACAAGCACAGATGCCATTATCGACGTTTGTCGTTGTTTAAAGCAGGGTCTTCAAACACGCGGCCCGCGAGGGCATTTTGTTCGCCCCGCGATGCTTTTCGGCAATTTTCAAATAATTAATGTTTACGTCATTGAGTTTATTCGCCGGTGTTTAAGAGAGCTCGGCTAGCGAGTGAACATGTTCCTTTTAAACGAACGTAGAGACGGCTATAAGATGTAAAAGCTGTTTCTGGTAAGCTTCTGGTACCACCATTGTTTGGTCAGCGTCATAATGCGGCGCCCGGGTTACTTTAGAAGTCTTCATTTGGCCCTCGGAGCAATTTGAGTTTGAGACCCCTGGTTTAAAGGTTTATGAATAAGCTTTAACTAGCAACACGAGGTATTGACGTGGTTAGTACAAAAAAAGATTCCAGCACCTTTGTTTTAAGTCACAGTGATATGAAGCGATGAATTAAAAGTTTTGACTGAGACAGCAAAATCACGGCCAATGAAAACAATACCAACGACATATCGCAATATGTCGATATCGTTTTCACTGGGCGTTATTTTCATTATGAGACAGCAAAAGAAGCTAAAGATTTACATGTAGTTAACCATCAAAGGCTAATTTTACACTATGCCAAGCTTTACGCCGGTGCCACCAAATGTCGACATGTTATAGCACTGCTTTGTTTTTCTTTCTTAGGTATTTACACTTGATTTGCACTGCGTGGACCTACAGCAGAAAATGGATGCCCTTTTCCAAAGGATCTTTTTGGCATCTATTATATTATACAGAGCAAAGTCTGGTGTCACTATTTTTTGATTACTATTCACGACCTTTCATGTCAGCGCTACCCTATGGTTTCTTGCTTGCATGCACAGGGACTTAGGTCGTTCCTTTGTCTATCAATTATGTCTACAGCCGCCACAACAGCCCTAACGATCTGACTAACAAATCTAGATTGCAATTCAATTCGAAGCCAAAAGCGCGCATTTACTCGAAAATGGTGTTAACACTCACTTGGTAGAGTCAAAACAAAACACTGGTTTCGAACATGGACGACCTCAAAGTGCTAATCGATAATTCGCATTCGCTGCAAAGGTGCAGTTGCGATTTTGTCGCACTTCACTAGGCCAGGTTTTCCCAAACGTTTTGGGCCACGAACGCCCATTTGTGTATTTGTATTTTCTCGGACCACAATCTCATGTTGCGTCAGTTTTTCTGCCCAACCAGCAAATAAAGACAATAGAAAATTTCGGAATATTGCCTCAGCCACGATCCACGAACATTCTCGACTAAGGATAAGTCAATTATTTATTATGCCGTAGACGCGGAATGCGAGAATCATTGTAAACAACTTTTTGATCGCGAAATTCAAGGTGGTACAACAACCAAGCTTTCGATTGCAAAACGCGGCAATTATTTGTGACATTGTACAAACTGCACAGGGTATATGTTCGACTTTTTTATTTTTGTCACATCTGCATGGACCCCTGTGTAGTTGTCACAGACCCCCCATAGGTCCACAGATCACAGTTCGGGAAACTCTGCGCTTGGTGATAGTATTTTCACCCAAGGTTTTAAAAATTTTCTTACGTTTTCTAACATGAGTGTGAAAAAAGCAAAGGCAAAAATATAAATAAAAATTAACTTTGCTTGTAATTTGGAACTAACAGGCAGGCCACGACTATGCTGCTGTCACAATACTTCGCTTAAAAATGAATGAATCGTGCTTGATTTCGTGAAACTAGCGGCAAGAACCAATAAAAGCAGAATACCATGCCCAAATCGATAACGAAAACAATTCCTGAATTACCAACAAAATGACCGTGTTATGTACATTAGTTAAAAAAAATTTACAAGCCAAGCTTAAAAAGGGGAAAAGCGTCTAACCGCCAAACGCAGTAGCGGTGCAGGAAAGGACGCAGACGTTTTCTCGCAGAAAAAAAACAAGAAGATATTAGCCAATAGAAGAACTATTTCGCTTCTTTTTCGCATTTGAGGCGTAGTTACCAAACAGCACACACAAGAAAAATTTTCGCGATGCGGCATTACTCGAATACTTTTTATATAGTCCAGAACTGCATGTAAATTTTAGTTACTTCTCCGTTTATGATGGTCCATGCACCAGGCACTTTGTCATTCCCTCTGATAAAATTATGCAGAGATTGAGCCGACTGATTCCAGTTAATCTGCGCCGCAGACTTTTTCATTATTCCCTCGTAACTAGCACCTTCTTCAGGTTGAGCAATTTTAGGAGCTTTTCCGTCAGCAATAAGCTGGACAGCTTCAGCCTGCACACAAACCAGTCCGTTCTAATAGTGAAAGGTCAGTTGAGCCATAAAATTTTAAAATGGAGTAATTTTTTTGATTGAATTATCTTTAAAAATGTAAGTAGAATAAGTTCTTAAGTATCTATTCAAAACTATAACACAACAGAAAAATAACATGGTTAATAACAAGTCAATGCTGTAATTTAACAATCTAACAGGCTTTAACGTTCTCAATACAAAACTCTTCACCAACCATGGCTTTTATTCCTTCTGGATACAAAAATCTATTGTACACATCATCAACAGTTTCATTCGTTTTCACATCACATTCTCTCTGCAATAAAATTGGTCCAGTATCAAGTCCATCATCAGCCCAAAAGACAGTGAAACCTGCTGTTTTGTCTCCTGAAATAAGTGTCCTACACAGAAAACAATGATTAAGCGTGCAGCCTACCCTGTTTCATGAAAAACAAAACTGGCATATCTAATGTTTTTACAAGATCACATGCCTTCAAAAATTCCCTATAATGTGAATTGGAGTACATTCCACACATTTTTGTGCATAGCAAGTACATCAAATATTTCCCTACATCTTCTGCAAGATGGATTTTGTGGAATTGCTGACTTTTTGGAAACTATAATTTCACCAGATGTGGTTATTTTTTTGAAGTACAGCATATCAAATTCATTTGTGATCATATTCGCTGTTCCTCTGCGAAGGATCATGTGGGCAGCAGCCCTAGGACTCAAAATAGTTCACGGTTTTCAGCAATCTGACAGTTCTGCTGGCTCCACACCAAAGATGGGATCAAGCCAGATCAGAGGTGTAATCGCACCACCTGGTCCTTGGTCGACCTCCGAGCCACTATTCCTTGGGTCTAGCCAGGACTTGCCTCATTAATCTTTCCTGGGACATTCTGGTCACATGACTGAACTAACGTAGCAGAGATCTCTATTCGGGAAAGAGGCTCAACATTTAGGGCTTTAGGAATTTCACAGTTGCGCACTTTGTTGCAAAGCGTCAGGCCGTGAACTCTTCAAAAATATCTCATCTCTGCCACTTGTACTTGGGATAGTATTAGTTCAGTCATTACCCAAGATTCATTATAATAGTTGAGAATCAGAGCAAAGGCCAATTTAAAAACTGAGAGCTTTGCGGTGTTTGAAAACTCTCGTTTTGTGACCACAGATAAAGCTGATGCAGAACAGCGTTTGCTTTACCAATCCATGTATAAATCTCCTTGTTCTGTCTTCAGCCATTCGTGAATACCACCTTAAGATACTTGAACTTCTCGACCAGCTGCAGTGTATTACCACTTACTTGCACCATATACTAACTTGGATTAATGGAGAGGCATAATACCTCGGTCTTGTTAGTGCTATTTTCATTCCCACTTGGTCGCATGCAGCTGAAAACCAACGAAGTGCATGTTGAAAACCCTGTTCAGAGGACACAAGTAGTACCAAATCGTTTGCAAAAGGAAAATGGTTCAGCATGTAGCTTCCAGCAGTGATACCCTGGTTGAATAGGCTATGACTCTATCCAATTAATACAGACTGAAAAAAAGTGGTGACATCATGCAACCTTGTTATAGTCCAACACCGATGGTGAATGGTTGTGATTTAGCTCTGCCGACTTGAACACAAACGTCTGAGCAGAAATACAATGACATGCTGGCCAGTCACAAGCCTTCAACACCATACTCTTGCAACACTCGCCAAAGCTTTTCGCGAGGAACCCGGTCATGTGCTTCCTCAAGTTCAACAAAACATGTGCAGACACCTTTGGGATACTTCTAAGATTTGTTGAAAATTTCCTTGAGTGATACAGCAATTGATGAAAACCACACTGGGCATCCTCCAACTTTGGTCCAATTATCATGCGACATCTTTTTTCAATGCACTTGACATACACATTTCCAGGGAGATTACGGAGGGATGCTACAGTAGTTACCATTGCATTCTCTTCTGTCTCCTTCCTTGTTTATGGGGATGATCACCCCAGTTTGCCAATCTTTCAGCAAGGAAGATCACAATCAACAATCTTAATTTCACGCAAAAATGAGGGAGCTCAGCTTAGTAATTTTAATCTACAATGACGGACAGATAATGCCACAATTTAGCAACCACCTTTTGCTGACAGCAGCAAGCCACAACATGAAAAAATCTCAAGGCATAACACAAACACTTTCAAAAAAATGATAGCTTTATTGTAGTGGCCTTCTGTTATCTTGATCTTCCTGGAACAATCTGAAACTACACATCAGCTTCTTTCTGATGTAAAATCAAGACCAATATTCATAGAGCTGCAGCTTAACTACAATCAGTATTATATTCAGATTTCTGCAGAAGCATGCAATCATTAGGAAAGTAAACAATTTGGACAAATCAAAGTTTATCCTTGTGCTTGCAAGAAATATTTTCTGCACAGCACAAGCATAACTGTACTAATTACAAGAATGCAAGTTGTTTAACATAAACGTCCAGTGACAGTGCATAAGTATTTTTAGTGTATGGATATCTCTTTTTGTGTAGAAAGTAAGTTAAATTGCACACTAACCTAAGCAAAAGTAAATTTCTATTGCAATTATCTAGTGTCAACACATTTGTACTAGTTAATGCTGCTGCTCTAACTTCTCTATCTAAAACCAGTTTTACAATTTATTTGAATACCCTGGCTAGATTTTCACATAAGGCAATTCAATCATCACAAATGATATGCAATAAACTAATGGGGCTGAACACTAACACCATTGCCAAGATGTATAGGTATAACAGTTAGACCTCAACCAAAATACTTTTATGAGCCCAATACCAATGTTTTTCATTTTTCACTGCTGATAATTGATACCAATGTTTTTGCATCACTCAAACCACAGCTAAGGGACATTAAAACGCATATTAAATCAACTCACAAAAAATGAACTTTTGTCCAAAGCTTCTGCACAAATAATCTTTAACACCACTACTGAGCCATTCAAAATGTCCTTCAGCCAAATGCAACCTACACAACTATCATCTTCAGTAGCTTGTAAAATAAGGGGCATGACTAAAAGTGTGAAAGTTGGCCATCATCTAACATTAACTAAAATCTATTTTATAGCAAATCACATCAGCACTTGCGAACTTTCAGAAAAAGAATAAATTCACCCACCAGTTAATAGCAGAAGCACCTCGATGTTTTGGCAGCAAAGATGGATGATATATAATAGAGCCATGCTTAGGGTAGTCAATAACATTCATGGGAATGAATTGCGAACAAAATGGTAACACATTAAGTTCTGCTCCACAATTCATATATTTTTCGACCACTTCAGGCAATGGTTTCCCTTTTAATCTCCACCGCTTGAACTTGAAAACTGGAACATCATCTTGCTGTGCTGCAATAGCTACAAAAATAGACCAGTTGACATGATGGTTATGAAGACCAGTATAAACATTTCTTCTCATGCCACTGTAAATGAAATCTTTCTACTGACACTAGGTAATTATTTGTAATTATTCAGGCAGATAGTTACTAGCCTATACACCAGGGATGGGGAGCCTATTTATTATTATGGGCCACATGAAATGTGGACACAAAAATTAACTCACTTTATCATAAAATTCTACTTTTGTCTTCCAAAGAAAAACAAGGAGCGAAAATCAGGTCCCGGAATGGAGACTTCTTTTGACTTACTGTCTATGTGTCTGTTTATCTTGGAGTTTAGTTTTGACACAATGTTGCGTTCTATCTTAGGAAACAAAAATTCTAATGCAGGCGATATTAAATGTTCTCACAGGCTGCATTTGGCCTGTGGGTCGCAGGTTCCCCACTCCTGCTATACACAGAGCAATTCAAGAGCAAAAATCGTGCTTCTGACACAAATTGCTCTTAGTCTAAAGTTTTCTACAAAAATTACAGTACCATTGCATCACACAAATGTTTGCACAAAACAAATCACATACAGTGATGGATTTAGATCCACTAGTACAGAGGAGGGAAGCTGCGGCCCACTGGCCAAATGTGGCCTGCGCGAACATTTCATATGGCCCACATCAGAATTTTCGTTACCTAAGTTAAAGTACAACATTGCATCAAAATGAACCTCCATGAGAAGCATGTACTTAAATAGTAACTCAAGCAAAGTCACTCTTCCTGGTAGTCAGATAAGGGTATAATTTTAAAATAAAACTAATTTACTTTGCAGTCTGCCAGCAATAATGCACAATTTATATGGCCTGTGGTATTAAATAAGTTCCCCACTCCTGCACTAATAGTAGTGGTAATAGCAATTCACTGGCAATAGGGAGATAATGTATTTATATTTCCATGATTGACAGTCTACCAGGACAGCGAAAAAACAGAATGGTTATGATGTCAACTATCACAAAATGCTTAACTCTAAAGATTTTCAGCAAATCTGCTTTGAGGTTGCTTAAACTAGTAATATTCTTTTTATCCAATGTTATGTCTCAAAACTAATTTTTGCGCAGTAACAGAACTGTAACATATCACATGTCATCACTCGTTGGCACAATCATGGTTATAAGGAAGTCTAGCATCACTGTATTTCCGAAAGGTTCAAGTACTACAGGATCACATGTACCTATTATATATCTTTAGAAATTGTGAGATGTTAATTCTAGGCAGTGGTCTTGTACGTTTTCTAATAATAACTGAGCTACCAACTATGTTGATAGTAGCACACATCGATGTAGATTTGTATCCATTACAACCAAGTTACTAGGTAACCCTACCACAAACTTATATGCAGTCAGACAATCCTTGGGCAACAAAAATGAGCTTTCAAGCATTACGAAGCAAAGCCCTTTTGTGTACAAAAACATAACTTGATTTTTCCTACATAACTTGATTTTTCTTATGTATTCCTATCCTATGTAACTACATATTCTACTGATATAAAAAGTCTTTCGAATTTGTTTTTTATATTATAGGATATACGATGGAACTCATATGATGTCTTGCAGATAATGAACTTTACAGCATCAGTTCATTTTTTATACTTGTTTGAGCAACAGCTACAAATGACAGAAATGAAAATACACTGACAAGTTTATCTGATTAATTTTACAAACACGAAAGTCCCTTGACTGTTTAGTGCAGCATTTATCAACCTGTGGGCCATAGCATAAGTTGGGTAGGTTATAGAGTTAGGATAAAGTTTATCAGTACACAGTTATTTAGAAATGTAATCACTAAAGGAGAGGAACACACTGATTGTGTTCAGTAGCAAGATTTTCACTGAAATGCATACAGGAATATATTCATTGCTTTCGACTAATGTGGGTTTGTTTCAGTGTATAAAAGTATAGCCTATGCTAACTAGGCATGGCCATGTAATTCTTACCTAAATTTATCTGGAACAGATAAGTAAATCGTTGAGAAACACAAGTTTAGTGAGTACTAATATCAACTTCATAGGTGTTCGCAGCTGTAAATAAGCAATCCTTTTTAGACCAAAGCACATACTCTTGTTTCAAACAATATAGATATACATCTATCTACATATTTATAGCAGATTAGACCTCATTATTAATTAAATCCCAAGTCACTAACGCATATAAATAAGCAGTCAGCAAAGAAGTAGTACACAAACTTTTTTGTGAATAACCAGTCAGCAAATAAACAGCACAAAAACTTTTTTATGTATAATCTTCCACTAAACTGACTGTGCCAGTGTACTATTGTGACAACATAAAATAGTTTTAAGCCAAAGTTTAAAATGCAAACATCTAAAAAAGAATGCATGTGACCAATTTGTTAAAGTACTTTTAATTAAAAGTTCGAATCAACAACCACAATACAAGATTATCATTGACTCAAGTACAAATTTCTTTTAAAAGCATTGTTACAATGCATGCCCTTTGCACAAACAAATTAAATACAGTTACAATGTATTCCACACACATACATTTTTATTATTACTAAGAAAACACAAAATACATGTGCAGCATAAACATGTTGCATAATTCATGTTGTGTGAATTTAAAAAATGCTAGACTCTAGGTGAAAAAAAATTATGTTTTAACTGATACAAAAATACAAGTTCATAAGTATGACTATATTCAATTCACCATACTTTTCACTCAGTGAGAAAAGTATACCTAAAGGATCTTGCTTTCCTGCAGCATCAGGAATTGTGAACACACCAACAATTTCATGACCATTTCTTCTTAGAATACTATACGTTTCAGCACCAAACATTGACTGACCAATAACAGCAATCTTCATTTTGTTTGCCCAGTATTGCTGCAAAAAGAATACTATACGTTTCAGCACCAAACATTGACTGACCAATAACAGCAATCTTCATTTTGTTTGCCCAGTATTGCTGCAAAAAGATTGTTTAAGATAAAAACCTGAAGACTTAGCACACTAATAAACTTCACAGCAATTTTATTTGTAAAACTTTTAATGAAAATGTAAGACACAATGGCATAAAGCTTGTTTGAACACCACACTGTTACAACTGTTACTGCTGTGTTAGTGCCAAACGCAGCACGTAACACCAAGCAGTGGCAGTAATGGGCACGGTGTATTTACAAGTACGTGCATGGATGGTGTGTGCTTCCGCCAAAATAAACAAACGATAAACTGCATCAACAGTGAGTGTGTTGATGCATGTACTGAAGGGCGTAAGTTCGAAATCGTCCTTTTTACCTGAGTTGAAGAAAAACAACGTTTGGTGATGTGAGATATCCTTAGCATTTTTGGTTGCCGACGGTGCTTGAAGAGAAAAATTCTTCAGCTGACGTTTCACGCTGTCACGATTGATTGCACGCGACGCAAGCACACCCCTGTCTAGCTGCAAGGCAAAGCAGATCACTCAATTGTACGGAAGTGCTTCAGACGAATTGCGTAAAGGCTTTTAGCCTGATACAGGCAATTGCTTTGCAAACATAACGCCAAACCGAGCAACAGTCATTCATTGCGCGGTGCACCTCCGAAGTGTCACTGTCCAGATTTCCACATCACGACTTCGTTGACCCGTAACGATACAGACAAAGCATCAACAGTTTTTGTCATGCTTCAGTTGCGTCATACACGGAAGAATACTCGGTTCTGATAGGCTTTTTCCTGACAACGCCTTCAGCGCCCGTAACTGCGCTTCGGTTGACAGCTCGTGTGGAACCGGGTGTACGCTGGAATGCATATTTGAGGTTGACCAGGGAATTGCATCACCAGCTGTTCTGCCACGCATGCGGAAATATTAAGCCGATCGACCTTCAATTCAGTGCAAGTGGCAGCTAGCAACACGATGTCAACAAAACACCAGCGCTAGCACAATTGTCAAACTTTGTGAACATTGACAATCATTCAGAATTAACTTACACAAAATTTCAAAGATATTCTAGGCCAGGGTTTCTTTAAGGTGTTTTAGGGACTCGTTTTGGGTCCCTAGAATTGAAAAAAATTGAAAAAAGCATTAGAAAAAATCGGTTCCGTAGAATCAGAGAAATCGGGTGCCTACAGGTCCATACCGGGTGCCTAACATTTTCCTAAAAAACTGTTCTAGGCTTAAATATATAATGTAGATTGTAGACTAACTAAAGCTACTTGATATTCTGAAAGGTGGCTAGGGTGGCTGGGGCATCCAGGTTGGGGAATTGTCACCTATAAACATAAAGCCCTAGCGTGTGATGGAGGGTGTCATTGTACATGTGTTGGAATCAGTGGCATACGCAGAAAATTCCCGAGGGGGGGCAAGTTTCGTCACAATCGTGTGACGTCACAAATAAACTTTAGGACGACCATTCTAGAGGGGTCCGGGGGCATGCCCGGGAAATTTTTGCAAAAGTACACCAAAAAATATGCAAATTACACCTAAAAATACGCATTTGCACTTAAAAATACGCATACTGTTTATAATTTTTTTATTTTTAGGGTCTGAGGGGGGTGCCATGGCACAGTGCCTCCCCCCTCCGTACGCTAGTGGTTGGAATCAGGGCTGCGGAGCTCTTGTAAAAATGAAATGGCTCCGGATCTCTCTGTTTTTGTAAGCATGGCTCCAGCTCCGATTCCGCAGCTGTGTTTTTTCATAACATGGGTCCAGCTCCGGCTCCATTTGTGCTTTGTTAATACACTTTAACAATTTCGGTATACCTAGTGTCCTTCTTGCAGCAAGTGAACATATTATTCCAACATATTTGAACTATTCTCAAACACTGTTGTTATTACCAGGCCTATGCAGTCGGAATGAATTTTTGGTTCAGAGTAGTCGGAGTGGTTAAAATTATTTTCAAAAAATACGACTCCGGGATGGTCTTCTGCTCGCCGATTGTGACTGTGTTAAAAATTATGCGAAAATGTGCCATAGGAGGCAGCTTTCAATTGTGCAGCTGCAAAACTTTACAAAATTTTGTTCCGTTTGTATGTATCTTATGCTCTTGAATTTAGTTCATAAATTGAAATGTGAAACAAATTTAGCTCTTTTCTCCACGTAATCCCACATCTACCTTTCGCAATGGCGATGTTTTGTAGCCCTTTTCTGAGAGCTTGGCCCTAAATATTAATATCCACTCCTGTGCAAGTTTCTCAGTATTGCAAGTAATGGCAGTGTCGATTCCCTCAGCCCTTGCAAAATGAAAAGTATTGTTGAGTTCGCGTTGCATCCTCAGCATGAAACGTCTCGTGACTCTGAAATACAAATAAAAGAAGACTTCAAAAACAAGTCAAGAAAGCGACTTAGAAGTTTGTCAATGGTTTCATGGAATAACAGTGATTAGTATGAATACTGAAACATCAAAAAGTCGCATCACCGAATAGACTGAATTCCAAGAGAATGAAATTGGAACAAAGTAGCAACTAAAACTATTAGCTTACAAGGACGTTGTATGGTGTATTAATTTAAATTCTTGTGTACTTATACTCCGCATGTAATCTCAAGTCACAATTAGGAAGAGAGTAACCCAAAACATTATAGAAATTATTTACATTAACAATTTGTATGAAATTGTAAATGATATTTACGATTCAAACGGATAAAAACGAACCACAACGGAAAGCAGTCCGGGTTACGGCAAAAACGATAGGCGGAGCCTACGGCACCGCCGGAAAACCACTCTCGAACGTGATTCGTCGAAAATGAGAGTGACGTTCCGAGACGTGGGAATCAGCCAATGAGAGTCGAGGAGACCGGAGCGGCGCTGTGTATAAATACCCGTGCATTCGCCAGGTTCAGGCAGTCTTCCTCTGACCATCCTCAGAGAAGCAGCAAGTTAAGTCGTGGGCATTACCAAGCTTAACTTGTTGAATAAGCTGTGGGCATCACCAAGCTTGAACAGTATTCTCTCCTATGAAAGAAGTGAACTCTTGTTAAACCCCTGTTGTTTGCAGTAACGCTTGTTACGTGCTTTAAATTATGTCACTTGCATTAACCCCTGTTATTTCAAAACAATTTCTGGCAGATGTGAGAATAAATGCGCAGTGCTTAAAATTGTCTCAATAAAACCATGAGTGAATACAATTTTGTCTTGTGTAAAAACGAAGCGCAAAGTCAAACGACAAAGGGTGGGTCCAAGCTTCTTCATTGTAAATTTGGGCGTGCCTAGGACAAGTTCCTGTCAAATTAACCAGTACTCTCGAGGAACTGTTCTAAATAACGAACTTGAACGTTACAGTATCTTCCTACTTACGTTAGATTTTGCTGCTGACTCTTCTCGTGGCAGTTAAATGATTTCAAATAATTTACTGTAGGATAGGGTGGCAATTAACATCAAATGAAAGCTGAAACACTGGGCTGATGAACAGCAGGTCGGAGTCCAGTATCTTGAAAATATTGATTTTTAACTCGCCGGCAAGGTAAAGGGAAATCATTAATGAAAACGTTAAGACTCCACATAATTGTGATTGTTGAACCGTCAAAATACATGTCATCACAAACAAATATGTAGAATGAATGCTATTGTTGCTAAACAGTTACTATGGCGCAATGAAGAAGACTTTGAAACTGAATCGCTTCTTAGCCAAGGTTTGAGATTCAAGACATATAAAATTTTCATCATCGTCATATTCACGTATCTATTTTTAGAACTGCGCAACAACAAAAATCTACGATATTGATTTAAAGCTACGCTGACACTGGAAACAAGGATAGTTTATATTTGGTAATGGTAATGGTTTATTGTTTCATATGACTCAGCCAACAAGCAGAAGCACCATAAAAGCCATCGCAGGCTGTAAACCAACCATTAGCGAAAATTAAAGCAAATGAAAACACAATGGCTCAATAGCTGATCAGTGTAAACAAAGACGGGTGCTGTGTCATATAGGATTGGCGAAAGACCGTGGCGGTCATCTAGTCAACCAACCCCGTTTATCACTTTTTGACAAGTGTTGAGAAACAACAGTTGGAGACAGGGCTGTGGAGTCGGAGTCGAGGTGTCGGAGTC
>Ga0210059_1005076_pt1 | contig 21160 bp, 13 predicted proteins | sample Ectturendosymbi2_FD_188042 | JGI IMG/M metagenome (GOLD analysis project Ga0210059, IMG submission 188042) | Ecteinascidia turbinata endosymbiont from Florida, USA - Sample 2 (SPAdes) (version 2) | ecosystem: Host-associated > Tunicates > Ascidians > Unclassified | place: Key West, Florida...
TAAGGACGTATGTAGAACTACTCCATGCTCAGACTTGGGCTTTTGCCTTTCCCTAAATTGCTCAGTTAAGCCTTTATTCTCTATTCCGTGGCAGCCTCGTTACCCAAAATGTCTTTATCGAAGAAGAGAAAAGTTGACAAAGAATATGCAGAGGTTTTCAAGACATTTGGCCCTTTTCCTACTTTTTTACGGGGGCGAATGGGATACCTGTATGATTGGTGTGCTCACAGCAGGTTTCAGTGGTGAAAAAATATCGGATGTTTCGTAAAGGTTGCTTCTCAAATGTGATAATAATCATTTTCAGATAAGCTTGAAGTTTTTGCATTAAAGTCATGAAAACAGTTGGAAGTTGTCATTACGTATAACCACGGTGTTTTACATTGATTACGTTGGTCCGGCCTGCTTGAGATTAAATTTGCCTGAACTGGCCCTTGAACCAAAACGAGTTTGACACCCCTGCTCTACTAGATGTTTAAAACACACCTAACAATCATACTGCCACGTTTTTCTTTAGTTAACAGCGATAGAACGGGACGTTCAATGGACAAAATTTAAATAGTTACTTCGGGATGTTGATCCTAACTGGAATTGTTTTCCCGTTATTTCGCTGACTGTTAACTGGACCTTGGACTGGGCTTCCCGAGTTGATAAGTATATGACGTCAGCAGCAATGTCATCTTTCGCCTCTTTGACGATTTCTCATTCATTGTGTTCCATTGAAAGAATTGCTCCCGTGGGTCATAATTTGCTTTTTCGATGGCTTTGTGAAGTTTTACCAAGGCCATATTTCTAGCTTCCCTATGAAATCGTATAAGTGTCATGATTGGCTGCAATTTCTATCTAGAGTGCATGTTATGAACTTCTTTGAGAAAGTCCCAAGTGATTGTTAATCATTCCATCTCACATCTTGGTTGTAAATGGTTCCAGTTTTTGATTGATTTAAACGTTTGTTGCATAAAGTGTAGTTCTAAATTATCCCGCTGTATTGCAGGAACAGTAATTTCAGCTAGTTGACTGATGAGCTGTTTTATCTTCTTGTCGTCCCTCATCCAAGTTTGCACCAGAAGAGTTGATTGAGTTTCAAGGTGTTTTGGTTCAGACCCGTGCACGATATAGCAATAGTTGTTTGCATATATCACTCGTGATATCTCCTTCATTGAGCTTCCTTGTGTCCACCTTAAAATAAATAATGTCTCAGTGTTATGTAGGTAAGCCGAAGTATCATACGTATCCTGGATTATATCTGGACTTGTGGCAACCACCCATTCTGCCGTGTTTCCGATATAAAGTCCTTAATGTTAAAACCCTATTTTGCTACCACTTTCAGGGTAGGGTAGAATTATGTAACCTTATAAGAATGCTATATTGTAACCGTTCATTGATATGATTTTTGCTATTACCAGACGTGTTGAACATGTAACGAACACTATAGATTTTTGTGTTATCTTTTCGGTGATTATAACCTACACTTGGGATTACTTCGCAACATTTTGGCGATAATGTGCGCACTCTTTTCGATTTTGCCTTTGATAAACAATAATCGCCCTGGCCGACATTGATATCGCAGTGCAGCCATGAACCCCTTTGCAGTATACCAGGAATGATGAAACCAATGTTCTATTTCTTATGGATATATTTATTTTTGCATACAAATTTAACTGAAACTAATCTCCATATCCAGAATATTTGTAGTGCTGTATTACAACCTTTCCTGGATTTCTTCTCTGCTCAAGGAAAAATTATATGGAGCGACGTTACCTTGGTAATAGTTTGAAGAAAAGGTTTGATTTAAATTGAATTCTTTGGGATGCTATGCTCGCGACAATTAATAAGACCTTGTTATCAGAAAACTTTTAGCTAAAAGATGACATTGATCGTTAAGCTATGCTTTTATTCATCGTTGTTTTTATTTTTCAGGATATTCTAGGACTGCGTGCAATAACTTTGCTTATAGGTAAAGTGATAAGCCGCTGCGGCAATGAAACGAACATCTGACCTAGCGACCTTAATGACTGAATGGGTTCTTTGAAACCCCTACCGTTGCAAGTCTCGCTAGAATGCCCGAACACACTGTCCTGTTTAAAACACCCATATTTGGTTTGCGTATTACATTTGGCGGAAAACCCATTTTTATCAATCTATTTCAAATTGATATTCCATGATCGTCCAAACTTTGGAACGTCCGGTGGAGTTTTTGTCTTCGTTATATAGAGAGAAGGGGAAATGTATTCACATTTCACAGTAAGTGTAGAAAGAATAATAATTGAATGTTATTTCATAATAAGTAGGATGCATAGCAATGGAATGATAAAGCGACTAGTGTATAATTGATTGTCAAAGAAGAAATGTTAATAGGAGGATCCAATCACCCAATAATTATAATAATTTTGTGCCTTATTTGTGTTTGAGAGTAAATAATAATTATGCGTTTGAGAGAAAATAATTTATGCTTGAAATTATATAAAAGCCTGGAGCAACGTCTGTCCCAGAAAGTCTGATACGAGTATTTTGTTATGTATGTTCTGATCGTATTACTGTGATGCCAGAGAAAAATATTGAAGCCCGAGATAGATGAGGTGAGCTAGGTGCTATAATTCTATATTAATATTCATAAGCTCACGCTCCTCTGATTCTGGAAATTTCCATCTTATCAGATGATGCAAAATGGGTACAGCTGGTTTGATCCTTTTGGTCAGTCTTCTTCTGAATCTTGACCCGATTGTCTCCACTCAGTGGTCGGGGTGGAGACTTGAGGAGGACTGAGATAAGGAGTTTATTCCTGAGTCAAGAGGAGACTAACGATTTTCATTTCATATTCACTCAAATAATACTATAATACGATAGGACATTGTATGAGCAACTGCGCAGAGAAGAACCATTATGTGAAATTTTTTAGAGATGAAATGAAGTTCCACCATGTTAACTATAAGAGTGAATAGAAGAGGATGACAATAGGCGGTTGAATGGAAGGAGGCGATAGACCCTTTAGTCCGACGTACGACACTGATGTCCCGTGGCTGTGAAAGACTATTGTTCTAAATTTTAACTCATTGACTACGATAACCTGCCGATTCCTATGACGTCCGTGGATGTCTTACCTAGAATGCCGAATGTAAAGGTAGCCCTTAGGATTTTCGGCCTTCTTGCAGTTCTTGCATTGGCGCCATGCAAGACTGTAGTGTCGCCTTTCTTTGTTCCGCTGGCTTTGTCACTCCCATCTCAATCAAGCATCGTGTTATTTATTGTAATGAAAAACTGGGACAGGTACTTGCTCCAGAGCGACCGTTAACCTTTTAATAATCATGACTATAAATGCAAACTGATAATTTTGATATTTAACTGGATACGAAAGGTGACTGGAACACCACTAGTAAACCACCAAAGCATAATTGTCAGATAGTTACCCGATTGATGCAACGCCGCACTAACCTTAGAGATGAAAAATATCAGAGACCCCATGACAAGACCGCAGAAACACTAGAAAACAATGGAAATGCCTTCTGATCTGCAAATGGTCTGGCGACATTGGCGAATTCGTCACTTGGCCTTGCTGTGGGACCAGGTATGGAGATTTCTTTGGTGACGCTCAGAAATCTTGCCAAAAGATCGGGGCGCAATCCGTTGCTATCCTTTTGAAAAATTTTCAATTACTTTTTGCTATCTTTTTCAAAAATTTTTGCAAGTAACTACACTTAACCCTTGGGGGAAATAATGAACGCAGACTATTGGATAAGATGGATCAGAAACCACAGAAGCCCAGAACAGAATGCGAGATGACGACGTAGCGATGATTTCCCTGTTTCAGGATAAAATAGGCTTATATAGAAAAATGAGTGCTGATCTCCAAACCTTTGTGGAAGACTGATATGACAAAATGGAAGAAGAAACACATAACCCTAGAAGGATAAGCCAAGAAATTAATGTAAAAAGGATTAAATGCTTTTGTGCATTGTGTTTTAGACGTAGCTTTTCATTTATTTTTGTATATACATAACGAACTTGACCTTTTCATAGTTTCACTCACTTAATAATGTCGTGAATATGATGAATGACAAACTGAAAAACAGCCGCCTAATGTATCAAAAGTTGAATGGACTCTGCTCGCTCATTAACCGATTTTTAAAAATATTACACCATAAGATTGATCCCATACCTTTCAAACAGACTTTGAATTCTGAAAAAAACATAGTTGACGAACAGAACAGCAGTGACCAATGCATTGGCCGAAAACATGTATGGGAACACGACGTTTAAAGGGAACACCACGGCCAAGAAATCTTTTTAAATTCCATGTTTTAGAGGTGGTAAGATCGGTCATATTGTTATATTTTGTCCTCTCAAGGAAATAATTACGTCTACAACACTAGAGCTGAACTCAACGTTCATTACTATCACAAACGTCCTTAGCTTGATTTTGATCATAGAAAAGTGAGCTAATTTGCCTGCTTGATCCGACCCTTTTGTATTTAACGCTTAATAAATGACACATAAAAAGTCCCCCATAGAATAATTAATTCCATAAAATTTAGGCAAACTACACTAAAAATAATCTTATGACGCCTGTTACGATCCGAAAAGGAACTAAAAATAGTATGACCCTTGAATTCAGATCCAGAAAAAGAATGAATTTTGAGACATTCAGCGACCAAAATTTGTTCAACATCTTCAAGTGATGTCTAAACTAGAATTTATTGAATTCGCGCTAGATGCTCACGAACATAACCACAGAAGTGACTCTTTTGCAAACACTCACCAGTCAGACCTAATCAGAAGGTTACATTCGTTGACAATGATTTTGATCAGAGAAATTCTGACCAGCGAATTTGATGTAAAAACTTCGGGATGCGACCTTTCATGATCTCATCTTACCTTATGCGTTCCGAGCATATATGGAAATAATTCTGTTTACCAGTGACCATATCTAGAATGACCAAGTCTCTACGACGAACGTAAAATCCTCTAAAAACAGGTCATCTCTGATATGAAAAGCCAAAACTTTTAAGAAAACTAATTGTGAAATCAATTGATTAACTGGAATCTGTTCGAAGTTGACAAGTGATATACTTTACTGATGGTACTCACAATGTGGGTAGACTGGAACAGTTGTGTTCTATTTATATTTCACATATACCCTAGATGGGAGAAATTAATTTACGAAAAGACAGTAGAACAAAAATTTCTGTTCACAAGCTCGCCTTACCTATGCAGTTGGACAGACTTAACACATTGATGACTGTTAGATAATTGTCATCAAGAGATTATAAGATTTCCTGATTGTATACCAATCAGCCAAATAGGAATGACTATCATTTTGGCACAACGTATTGTTTTACATTTCTCATGGTATATATAGAAGAAAAATTCTATGGATGCTGTTGCATCTGGTTTGTTGTTTGAAGAATTTTCAGAAAATTTCATTTTTCCTTCCAGGTAAATGAAACAACAATTGTATTTACAAAATAGTTATCTAAAGACAGATCGGAGGTAGCCTCGACGGAAGCAACTCTTTGTTAAACCGGCGAAACAGTCACATATATCTTATCTGTAATCTTTGTTTCTACATGTGAGTTCGAGATCGACCAAACGTTCAGTGGAAGCATTGGAGGAATCAATGAATAGCTTTGCAGCGTCCAAAGATGATCGCTCCTCACGCAGTTTGGAGAGGCGACAACGTCGGGAGTAAGGTGCCGCAAGAGCACGGAAATGTTTATTGGAATATCTTTCCTACTTGTTCAAGGATACCCAACATCTCTAATTTTACAGAGTGGGAAGGAATGTTGAGTTCTTCTCGGCTCCTCAACATGGGATATCTTGTGATTCTGCTGTAAGATTCACGACGAGCCGAACGAGGCTGGAAGACGACAACGATTAAAGACATTAAGTCATTAGGACGTTGTCATGTGTACTTGTTTGGTGTGTTGTGGATTTGTACTCTGCACATTTATTGTAAGCCACAGTTGTGGAGAGAGTAATTTAAGATAGTATAGTACACATTTGCACTAAAAATTAACACCGATTTATAAGTAGAATTCCCGATGACAACAGACAAAAATTATAAAGATTGATGCGCGACTCCTCTTTCGGATTTGCCGTAAGAGCGCAGAACCTACGTGATCACTAGTGTCGCTATTGCACTGTGTACTATTCGAGATGTGGTCACGTGACCTATGTACGATACATCGTGTTGACCTCAGAAGTGGAATTGCTACGCTTGAGTCAGTCAGTCGTGGGCATACCAGGCTTAGCAGCTAAACTCGACCGTGGGCATACCAAGAGGGTTTAGTCTGATTGGGATTCCTGTTTTAGTAGCCATGATGTGGTTGACAATTTCGGTTGCTCTCTCCTCCATAAAAAGACTTGAATTCGTATTTACCCCTGTTGTTTACAGTAACGTTGAACCCCTGTTGTTTCGGAATACATTCTCGTAACCTCGCAGTGCTTAAAGCTATAATAATACAACCATGAGTGAATACAAATTCGTCTGATAGCTAAACTGAGCGTGAAGTCGAACGTAATTGGCGGGTCTAAGTTTCTTAAGTTATCAACTTGGGCGTACCTTGAACACTCCGACCAAAATTTGCCAGTGCTCTCGCGGAGTTGTTCTAAACGTGTGCTGTTCTTCTTTAGAAGGGAACTGCCACACCGGCCAGCTCGTCTTTTTCAAAGCAAATTCTGACAGTCGGACCTTTTTTTAGCATCATGTAATAAACACTTGCATCCCGACCATCTCCTTAAACAATCTGGCCGTCTCACGGTCGACCATCCTCTCAGAGTTACTTGATCAATATCTGTAGCTTGATGTATTATTCTGCTTCACGGTAGCCCACACAGCAAAGAATTCCAATGCGTGTAGTAGGCTGCTTAAGTCGTCATTGTCAAAGCAGCTCGTTCTTGCAATATTGTATCGAACGGCCCGTCATGTTGCACAGCGTGATGAACGTCTGAAGCTGGCTATTTCAATAATATTTAATGCAGTCCGCCCTTACATCGAACGGTCGGCCATTTTGTATAGCGCGATGAACGTCTGAGGCTGGCTAACATAATAGGTTTTAACACAGTCCGTCCTGCTATCGAACGGTCCGCCCTTTTCTACAGCCCGCCGGCAAGTATATATGCGCAGCCCGCCCTGTTCTGCAGCCCGCTGGCCCGCCCTGTTCTGCAGCTCGCCGTTTTCTGCAGCCTGCCGGTCCGCCCTTTAGTGCAGCCCACCGGCCCGCTCTGTTGTGCATCCCGCCAGCCTGCCCTTTAGTGCATCCGCCGGCCCGCTTTGTTGTGCAGCTCAACACTAATATGCAGCCCGCCGGCCCGCCCTTTAGTCCAGCCCGCCTTTAGTGCAGCCCGCCAGCCCGCTGCAAATTCTTGTTTTCGAATTGGAAACACGGCCCTCCAACCCGCCCGGCCCTCCGTTTAGTGTTATCCCCTTATGTCAGTGGTTCTTAAACCTTTTTGAGCGCGACCCAAATCAGAGTTTTACGAACATCTCACGACCCAAACCTCAAACATCGAAAAAATGTATTTTTAATGTTAGCACTCTGCTATTTTTTCAGATATGTATGAAATAGACAAGGCACAGACAACCAGTCATAGTGCACAGTACCATTAAACAACGTTTACATTATGACAGTTCTTGATAAATTTGAAGTTTACGTGTTTGGGAAGTGAAAATGTTTCAAACTATTACTATGAAAAATTAACTTGAATTGAATGATTTTAAATTCCAAAAGTTTAATTAAAAAAGTTAAAAAAGTTAAATTCAAAAAGTTAAATTCAACGATTCTTCAATCTCCCTTATTTATGAGCATAAGACTTGTGTTAAGAAAACTTGGGCAAGCTTCTCCTTGTCAACTGGTGTATGGAATGCAGATACAAGCACTGCTGAACTCGCCGAGCCTACTGGGAGACTCAGGGTCTGCAGCTTGCAACACTTATTTTCTTTGCTAAGTTTTGATTGGTCAAGTCTATGACATCACAGAGCGTGGTTAAGATTGGATATGCTCAATCCAGAATGATTTTACTCACTCCATGATGTAACAGTCACTTTCGATTTAAAAAAAGAAGACATAAAACACTGCTTGAAAACATTGTTTTGGCTAAATCCAATTTTAAACAAAGCTGTTCGCGACCCATTCATAAAGCTTAGGCAACCCACATTTGGGTCGCGACCCATGGTTTCAGAAATGCTACTTTACGTTTTCATAGTAGGCTTGTGACTCCCTGCACATTTCAATTCATGGGACCTGTTTTTCTTTATTTTTTTCAAAACTTTCAGTTTCGGGATTAGCGTATATAGGTTAGCGGTACCTTAGCATTAGCTTAGCGTTAAGTTAGGATTAGGTTAGGGCTATGGTTAGGGTTACCTTTTGCGTTTGCTATGTTTCTACCAAACCAAGCCTACTGCATTCTCCTTGTGCGTTACTGTCACTCAAGCTATAGTTGGTGGTCAAACAAATTTCAAATTTAAAGATCCACAGGCAGTGCTATAGCGACTGCCTTTGGTGCCATGAATTGAAATGTGCAACCACTAGTAGTGACTAAGCTACTATCAAAATAAGTCACCAAGGTGAGAGCTGAACTAAAAACCATTTGCACAGCAGATGTAAACACATCTGCTAAGCTTTTATGACAGTGCCGCTGAAGTGACAAAGCCAGCGCTTTATTTGAACCACATACATGTGCAATAGACCTATATCCACTTCAGTAAATGTCTATGTTATGTGGCAGGTATGCAAGTTTCCCAAGCCATATTTTATCAGCTACTAATGAAATTAAGACTAACTATGTGTTTTCGGAGGAAAACTGAAAGCTCTTGATGTTAAAACATGCATTGACATTCTACAACTTTTCCTTGCCGTTAAAACACACATTCTACAAATTCTACAACTTTTCCTTTTCTGCACAACTGTGTGGATCATCCTGCAAACATCCCCCTTCAATTGCGTTGTTAGTTATCTTTCTCACATGGGGTTTTCAATGTGTCTTTAATGTTAGCTTGTTTAGGGACACCTGACTTGATAACCGTACTGTTTTTTTCAGTATCCTGGCAGAGTGTTTACTATATGAAAAGGCAAATGCAACACTTTCCTTATCGCCAATAAACTTACTGCTGCTACTTGCTATGGGCATCAAACTTCTGTATGGTGCAAAAGGCGGATGAGCTTTAATGCAGTTTTCAATCTTGACAAATAGAAATGGAGACAGGACTTTAGACTAGAAGATAAGGTACAATGTGAAGTTGCTCAAGTTAACTAAAAAAACCTTGTTCGAAATCATTTTTAATTATTTAGAACTCTATCCATTAGAACTTGACCAGAATTTCAAAATTATAACTAAATTCAACTAACAAGAACTAATAAGCAACCAATTTTGGCTAAAGGCAAAGTTTGTAATTAAACTAAATGGAGATATCTGTAAAAGACCATGGTGATGTAAATGCTTCCTATGCTGTGCATGAAAGCAAATGAATCCCCATGTTGATGACGAAGCACTTGAAATTGGTTGAAAATTTTACTCAAAAACTAACAAACACCAAACATTGAAAAGTTCATTGCTGCACAGATTGAGATAGTCAAACATTATTTTACAACAGCTTGGCAAATGCTGAATGATAACCACAATGACACAGGCTCCAGGTTCTAAAAATAATCAGAAACCAAGAATACTGGAATAACCAATCTTGAAGCTAAAAAATTGAATATATCATTAAAACATGATCTTCATGTAATTAAAAAATGGTTTAATATGATTCAACAGCACTTTTTAATACTGCCATAGCAGTAAGTACCACTATAAAAATCATATGTCACAAAAAATACCTCACACTGCCAAATGAAAAGCTAGTATAAACAAAACAAGAAAAGAGAACCATTAACAAAATAACACCTCAAACTTTCAAATGAAAAATCAGTACAACTTAATAACATGGAACAATAGTTGCAATCATAAAACATTCACAGTAAGAAAGGAAAGTGGCTACAGAACCTCCATGGATCTTATTTCGAACCTTATTCCACTGCACTGCCTCGGATGACGTGGTTTGGATAAAACGGTCATTGTCATCCTGGTAGCATAGTGGATGTCATAAGTCTGCTACACCAATGGTTTTCGGTTCGTCTCTCACCTTGCCAATTTTTGTTTTTGGTAGTAGTGGTTGCACGTTTCAAATCATTAGATTAGTTTATCTTTTTTTTTTCAAAACTTTTCAAACTTCAGGTTTAGGGGTTAGCATTAGCTTAGCATTAGCATTGGTTCAGCATTGGAGTTAGGGCTGCAGTAAGGGTTAAGGTTAGGTTTAGGGTTTACCTTTTCCGTTTTGTATGTTTCCACTAAGCCTACTGCATTCTTGTCACTCTAGTCATATTTTTGATTTTTCTTTAGCCCTATAGTTCTTCATCTGCTGTCTTTGCTTTTCCAAATATTTTTCATATTTTCCTTCTTTATTAATTGTTTGAATATACTTAACTGAAGATTTAGCTATTTTGATACTACTATCTAAAACAATGTGGTCCAACTACACACCCGCGGGCTGCATGTGGCCTGCCACAATGTGTTTTCAATCAATGCCCGTGGACAGGGCCAGATTTTCTGGTAGGCTATATGCTAGGCTTAAGCCTAGGGCCTCAAGATCCAAGGGGGCTTCCAACAAACTGCGGTGCGCATGGAGTCAACGGACGGTATATGATCATTTAGATTAAACTTTGTCAAAAATATATATCTTATTTATTATTCACGAAATTTAGTTTTATTCAACTTTTGTGGTGATAACATCGGAGTCTTCCAACAAGTTTCCATGAATCTCAATACAGATGAATCCGGTTAATCGCATAGCCAATTTGCCAAGCTTTTTTATGCGTGTAACCAGAATATGCAATTATCCGTATCAAACAAATATCTGCAAGTTTATCGCCCTACTCGACTTCTGTCCACATGCTTGCTATCTGACACTGTTGGTATGTTATAGCTTGACACTGAACGCGGAGATTTCTAGAACTGTGGGTTACAAAAGTGCTTCTAGATGTTCTGAAATTCACTTGCTCCTGATACATTATTTTAAATTATAAAATTCTTCAGGACTTAGCAAACCAGCAGTCATCAGTTGAAACGTAAATTCGTAGTTGTTGCGGGCCTATATGTTGCACTGCGTGTGTGACACAATAATCACCTGTATCAGTCGTGGAATGCAGTTTTCCAATTTGGGCGGCTTTCCTGCACAATTGGGCTGTTTTTTTCATTGCGTTGCGGGAAATTTTTTCGCTGTTGCGGGTTGTGGTTTTTTGGGCTAGTTTTATCAAAGTTTATGTGATTTTTTGGGCTGTTTTTGCAAAATATTTTTTCTATCATAGCATTTAGTTTTTGTCGATTTTACTGAGGTAGTGAGAATTGTTTTGACTTGAAGCAATGTGATGCCGTTTTTTCAGTTCGTTTCTGTTTTCTTGATGTAAGAACCAAGATACCAAGCCTCAAGATCGCATGGACAACAGTGTTGATCGTATTCTGACTGGACAAGGAGGTGTTTTGCTGTGGTCACATCATACCAGGGGCGGATCCAGCCAGGAAGTTTAGGGGGGCGATTACAGTAATATTTGGCAGTCAAGTCTCATAACAGTTTCGCTGCTATGAGAGAGATGAAGTATACTTTGCAAAACTGCTGTGACAAAACAATTTAAACAATGGATGACAAATAGCCTTACATCGCGAATGTTGTTTTCTGAATTGTACAAAACCATGGTGAACAAAGTTACTTTTTTAGGTTTTAGGGGGTGCTATCGCCCCTCCCTAGTTCCGTCCCTGCGTCATAAGTCCATTACTGTGGTTGGTAATCGATACAAGTAAAGCTTATACACATGCAAGACGTAGTTGCAATAGCCTATTATATACCACAGAAAAAATAGCCATAGCACAACTCGCTATGTTTGTTTGTGCGGAGAGAGTGACAGCATTACTAATGCTTTTGCTGTAGATGGGAGTGCGCGCCACTGTTAATTTAGTTAAACAGCAGTGTACAAGTATCGGAGTATGATCAAGGACTTGATGTAAGCAGTGGTTCTTATCCTTTTCTCTACCACGTCTCCCTTAAGTAATTGTCCTTTGTTTCAATTCAAGCTCCTATGTATTGGTATATTTATTGATAAAACTTTCCATATTGTAGGGCGCATAAGGGCTTGCGTCCCCCTGAAAATTTTTTGACGCCCCCGTGGAGAAAGTATCCGCCATTTAAGAACCACTGACATGAAGCTTTTTCGGGTTAATGGGCCCGCTAAACAAGTGGTACACCTATTGTGAAAATGAGAAAAGGATGTCAAGTTGAATGGTTGGATAAAAAAAAAACATAAAAAAAACTTATTTTAAATATGGCTGATGTGAAAGAAGACCACATTACAATAACTTTAATTTTCAAGAATCATTTTACAACTGCTAAACGCATTAAAAAATGCAGCTCCATTTCCATCTAAGCGTAGTCTTTTTCATGCTGGCTAGCCTATAGCAGGGCCATAATAGCATATGTGGTGTGGTAAATCTGAAGATTTATCCTATAAATCGCTGGGCATATTGCTGGCCATTCTAGTATAAATGATGCAAGCCTACATCACCCTTATGAATTACTGGGCAGTGTATAAGATCAAACATATTCTATTTTAGTTTGACAAATCGAAGTTGTGTTTTCAAATTGCAAAAGATAAAGAAAACAAAAAACTTTATATTCCCTAAAGCACATGCTTGATATACTATAGTATGCATCTGGGTTTGCTGTTAGCATTTTATTTCAACTGCAATGTGTGGTGATATTAATGACAGTTTGATTGTCGTTACGATCCTACTAGCTGTTGTTATTTTGTATCTTTGAGGTTGCTTTGCAAGAAAGATCAGTAGTGTGTTGCACAAAGAATGCAACTGCAGTAAGTTAATGGTGATTACTTTCACTGCAAACTGCTAATTTTATTGCAAATTTTGGGCTGTAATTTGGGCTTGTTTTAGGAGGACATTGGGCTGTTTTTTTTTACCAGCATCTGGCTACACTTGTGGAAGGTTTCCCGCACTTGCCGTCATTTTTCTGCTTGCTTTGAACTGTGCAATGCAGTTGTGAGCATGTTTATGTCTCACAGCTGTCGTGTACGAAGATTTGTAGAACTGTGGGTGATAGAAATGCTTCTAGAAGTTCTAAAATTTCTTGGTCCTGATACAGCTGGGTGCTGTACGTAAAGACTTAACTGATTTGTTAGCTTGTGGCATCATGAAGCTTTCATAATCCCAATGGCAGTTTTTATGCATCGTTCGGTTAGGGCATTCACCAAATGAATCTTGTAATGTGAAAAAACAGAGTGAAGTCAAATGAGTAACAAAGTTGAAACAGTGCATTGTCCATGGCAAAACACATGGTATAATTCCGCATTCTCAAATGCTAAACACGGCATAATTCCCCATTTGACGACTGTTAGTTTTCTGCTAGACACGGCATAATTCCGCAATTTAAACTGTGGCAGTGCTTTGGAAAAGTAACAGTCGTCATGTGGAACTAAAATTCCAAGTTGGTGTACAGTAGCGCCATTGCACCATTTTCTGTTCTGTAAAGAATTTAACACATCTTGTGCAAAGGACTTAAGCATAGTTGCATGCATCGGGTCCTTATCCAATGCCATAAAATTAATTTCAAAAGTGCTGCTTTCGAGACAAAGCTTTGCACCCGCAGGGACGTAACACAACCAGACAGCCCTGTATACAATGCGCTGAAGCCTGGAAGTTGAATGTGCGGTGTTGAATTTGGCACGTCGCTGAAGGGAGTCGTTTTGGCAACAGTTGCTTGATTGGATTAATGGCACTGCAGGTTTTCACACTATCTGAGCAGTGCGCTTTACACTCTTTTAAAGTTAACTACGCGATTGAGCGTTGTAAGTTTAGAAATGTATGGTACATTTCTATGCGAATAACCGGTTTATGCAAGTAACCGGTATGTGATTAACCGCACTATTTTCTTCACGTGTGAATGGCTATGGTTTTCAGGTTCTAGAATCCTATGCGATAAAGTGGTTTATGCGTTTAACTGGTATGCAATTAGCCGAAGTCATCTGTATAAAACATTTTTTTAACAAAACCGATTGTGACTAACACGACAAACTCTTTCACTATAGGGTCATTCTATGTCAACTGAACCCAAAAGAAATGGAGAAGTCAACCCACCATCTCAGATTTTCCTCAAATTTAATAAGCAAATAGAACTTTTCATGCTGATTCCAAAAAAACTATTTTTTTGAAATTTGGTGCAGGTTTTGTAAGGTTATGGACCACACAAAATGACTATTTTTGGGGATCAATGAAGCGTAAAGAATAGCAAGATAATCATCAACTAACTGTAAATCTAAATCATTCTCACTGTAATCATTTAATTGCTGTAAAAACTTGACTAGTAGTTGTCTCAAGTATCTTATCTTCACTTGTGAAGAAAATTTTCAAAAAATCCATGTGCTTGCTCTAATTTTGGGGTAAAGAAAATGGGTAGTCACCAAAATGACTCATGCGTGACATACATTTTGAATGGTAATAACTCGACAAGCACACATGCTATTGTCATGTGCAATACATCATCTGAAAGCTCTCACTGAGGAGATTTTAGTCTTGAAATATCCCCATTGCTTATTTTGTTTCTTTTGAATATACATCCCACAAAGGTTTTGCCTAAGATTTCAATGTAATTGCACTTTAACCCTTTTAGTCCCATGTGCACCACTTTTTTGCTGAACTTTGCACAACCGTAACTCACCAGGCAATTGAGTAAGAGAGCTGTTCAAATCCTCTTAAAGATGTGGGAAGTCTTGTAGTTCATATTTTTTGAAAATTTGGAAAAGGTAGGGGTTTGTTTCTTTTGTGGGTGACGCCATAATGGGGGTAGGTTCACGCATTTTGGCCGAGGTCATCGGGCCCTAGGCAATAAACCAATGACCCAATTTTTTGACTCAAAGTTTTATTGGAAACTAGGCTATAATTCAAGTCATTAGAGCCTTGATCAGCTTTTTAGCATTTCTGGATCTAAAATTATGGCTCTAAAACCCAAATTTTGATGAAAAATCAAGTCTCGCAAAATTAGTCAAATATTTTGTTATATATAGGCCATGACTTTTGAATCCAAAACCTTAGGAAGTAACGCAATGTCTCAAAAGACCCAGATTTTAGGCTAGTTTCCAGTAAAAACATGAGCAAAATACTACCACCTAGCAGTTCGGGTCCAGGGCCAGATGAAGTGTGCCAAAAAGGCCTGAAACTGCTCCACTTATGATGTCACTCACAAAAAATCTGAAACCCAAAACCAAAAAATATTTTTTTCATTGCAAGCTCAAAGACTTGCCAAGTCTTTTGAGGGTTTGAACAGTTCTGTAACACAATTGCTTAGTGAGTTTTAAAGTTGCTAAGACACATGAAAACCGGTGATTTAGGCCTACACTACCGGCAGTGAAGGTGTTAAGGATACAACGTATCACTGCCTTGTCGTAACCTTGCTTTCAGCGCAGTTCTCTACATTGCTGCAGTTTTAAATCTTTGGATGTTGTTGCCAGTTATTAGCTCTCATTGACTTGTCCACATTATTGCTTTGTTAGTGGCCATGGAGTTCTGTAGCAAACACTATCTTCTGTTGTTTTGTGGCTCCCTCATATCACAAGCATTCTCTATGACTTGAATAACTGTCAAATCAACATGTCTTGTATGAGCTTTGAACTTTATTGATCTGTCTGGATATCATGTATGCCATTGTGCTGTGCACGTAACAAGCTCTATGCATCTACCTTGCGATAAAATCTGCAGCTAGTCACATGCCAAGTGTAACAATGATTTATTTGTGTGCTTTTCTAAACTCTGTCAAGTTCATGGAAGTAATTGTAATTTGGTCAAATTTTTTTATAAATCAAGTATTACTATTGCACAAGAACAAAAATCTCAATATAATTACAATCACACGAAAGTGTGTAAAAGTATGTAATTAATTACATCCAATTGCAATTGATCAACTGTGTCACGCACGTAGGTGAGATGAGTGACACAATGGAGCTTATGAAGCAGAGTGACATGCAGCAACCATGACATGAAACTAAGGCATGTAGCAGAGTTTTAAAAAAAGTTTATCAACACAGATCATGAAGAAGAAGCACAGTTACCCATGGACCACTATGGAGCATCACAGGTGCATTAAGGCTCTTAGAGCACACAGCGTGCCTAAACGAGTTGCAGAAAAAGTATTACAGCACATATGAAGAAAAAAAGAATAAAGACATTACAGCTCATAAATTTGTCACAGATCAAACGATAAAAACAAAAAGCAATCGAAGGCAAGTTTGAAGAAATGTTATACACAAGTATAATTTACATAACACAGATGATAATGGGCAAGCAGTAGGTGAAGAGTTAGGGATATGCAGTTGAATAAGTGATACATGGACATAGTTAAGAGAAATGAAAGACACTGGAGGTTATGAAGCAGAAAGCAATGTAGCAACCATGACATTATGGAACTAAAGGTTTATTGTAACAGGTGCAATGAACATTTTTATCAACATAGATCATGAAGAAGAAATGCAATTACCCATGAACCATTGTGAAGTACCACAGTACAGTTGCATACATGTTCCGCATGGCATAAAGCATACCTGAATGAGGTAGAAAAACCAAGGGTGGAAACAGATCATAAAAGGTTTAACAATAAAAATTAATCCGAGAAGTGTTGGGTACATGAAAAACAAAATATGCTAAGTTGTTGAGTGGAGTATAAGTCTAGAAACAATAGCAATTCATTCACAATGCTTTGACATATCAGGGGTGGCCAAACCTGCTCTATGTATGAGCTGCATATCATAAAACCTGAGTTGCAAAGAGCCGCACATAAAAATCTAAAAACACAAATTTATTTGCAATCTACACTTCTGTGACATCATGATGCTTTTTGGAAAGACTTCCAAAAGTACTACTGTTAGCAATGCTTGCTACCACAGTACCATTTTACAATATTTCTACACTTTGCAATAGAAGTAAAAAATCAAAAATGAATCTTATTTTTCTGAAATCTCAAAGAGCCCCATGCAAAGGTTTGAAGAGTCGCATGAGCTGCAATTTGGCCACCCCTAACATATATCAATCTACTGTGTGCCACATGTCAGAGTCATGACATTAACTTCAAATAATTATGGACCTAGGAATTACCCTGAAGTCAATGTCTGTGAGATCCTGGAAGTCAGCATCACTCCTTTTGCCTCAAAAGCCATGTATTGTAGCAAGGGTGATCCTTAAAAGTATTAATCTGAGCTTTGTTGTAATGTAGGTCACAAAAGATGTGTAGGGCTCCTTGCAGTTTTTAGATATTTCTTCAGCTCAAAGTTTTAAACATGTCTTGGTCTAAAATGCTACGTTTTCAACTACATCACGGGTCTAAACAAATGCAAAAATTGTTTCATGCTCTATCACCAGTAATTTACTTCAACTGCAATCCTGGTGCATTTTCAAACGCTTTTAAAACTTAAAACCAACATTGATCTGGTATATGTAATGCTTCCTTTGAAAAGTGGGAACCATTCATAAGATAAAGATTCTTAGCAGTTTAGAATGATTTGTTAGAGACAAAGAAAAAAATTACCTTTTCAACAAAAAAACACAACAACTTTGAAATTCTTAAGGCGTAAAATGGTTACAGGGTTTCAACAATTAGTGTGAATGATTACAAAAGCATTGATGTCCGTCTTTGCATTGTTGTTATTTACAGAAATACTATGTTTATAGGATAAAAGGCGATCGTTTCAATGCAAATTTATAGCAATTGATAAAAATCTGATTTTGTAATGACTCAGCTCTTCAAAGTTGTTCCTTTTCAGCAGTGCTGCTTCATGTAATGTATTTGTTTCATTTTTGCTTTTCTGTTATGAAATATACTGCCAAAAAACAAAAATATGCTTATATTTTTTTAAAACTCAAAATTCCATGTACACAGGCCCAAACGACCAGTGTACCCAATTCGGCATATGAATGAACCCATTCCCGCAATAAAGCTTAGAATAGGAAAATAACACACAATTTAGTTTTTAGGTTCATATTTGATAACATTGGCCAATAAAAAGAACATATTGTTCTTGTTGCCAAAGACGTTTCAACTGTTTTAACCTAATGTTAGAGCACTGACTTCAAAACTGCAGTCAGGTTTTCTCTATCAGGTCTAGTTTTCCTGAGTATGATGCACCCACTATAGTGACAAAATAAGCTTAGGCGGTGTTTACTACAAAGGCACTCCAAGCACAGGATTCTTTTTCATTCAGGGAATTTGGAAAGTCACAATAATTTAGTAGTGTTCTTATCTGAGGGCCATCAAAAATACCAGCTTTTAATTTTTCTATCGTTGATCCCGGAAATTTGGTGCAACTATATTTGAAACAGTCACCATCCTTGTTGAGTGCTTTGACAAATTGTTTCATGATACCCAACTTGATATGAAGGGGATGTAAAATGATTTTAGATCTTTCCACCTAAGGGTGAGTTTGAACATTTTCTCACCAGGCACCAATTCTTTTACAGGCCTTCTCTCTTTCTCTTACAGCTCTGCTGCCCCATAAGCATAGAAAGCAGGGGAACTTCGTATAACCACAGTGCAAACCAAGTAGAAATCTAACCATTTTCAAATCAACACAAATGATTCAGTTGTGTTCATAGTATGAAATTTATTCCAGTACAAATTTAATTTCACTATATTTTCCTTTCAGAGTTGTTGAATGCCCAAGAGGAATAGATCCAAAAGCGTTACCATTATGCAGAAGAACACATTTCAAACTTCTTTTACAGCTATCAATGAAAAGTCGCCAATCGTTAGGATTATATTCAAAGACTCGAGCTTTTTCAGAAGACCTTCAACGTTGTTACAGAACACAATGTCATTTTCTTGGGTGAAATATGGCAAGAATTCTTCATGACGTTTCTGGTAAAAGGTGATGAGAGTACCCAGCTTTAAAAGATTTTTTCTTTAAGCCTTGAAGTCAGCAGCTCAGAAGACTCCTTAGAAAGATTCAAATATCTTGCCAAGTCATTCAGCTCTCCTTGGGAAAAGAGATGGGGGAAAATCATTATCTGCTAGGGTGCTATTACTGTCAATTGAAACGTCATCCTCTTCACTGGAAAGAGAAAATTCCAGTTGCGGCAAGCCTTCAAAAGCATGGAACTGGAAGTTCTTCACTGTTTGGAACTGGCCTCATTGCAGAGTTTAAGTTTGGATATGTCAAGGAGTTCCTATTCTTCCTATTGATGCCTTTAGTTTTCACTGCACAAAAATAGCAGTCGTTGCAGTGATCTTTTGGCTCTCACCGCACCATTGGAATTGCAAACCATAGGCTTTTTCTACTTTTGTTTGTCCATTGCTGTAAATGTTCTACACAAGGTTTACACACAATGTGGGGTGCCCAAGGCTTGTCTTGATTACCCACCATCACTCTGAAGTAGGCAAGATAAGCACGCTTTGCAAAATCACTGATTGTTTTCCTGTTATGCTGTAAAGTGTATTCGCCACAGATATAGCAGAAAACATTTGGGTCATTTAAACAGCGTCTTCTGCATGATGTAGCCATAATCAAGATTCTTATAAACTTAAGCAACCTGTAATACCGTATTAATGAGTTTTAAGTCACAAACTAGAATAAAAGAGAGGACCTGCACTCATGCATTGTGTGAGCAATAATGTACAGTAGCTTACTTCAACATTTATGATATCATAAACAAACAATGGATAATTAAGATGCCACAGATAGCATATGAATTGAAATATGTGATGTCACAGGGAAGTCTAAGAGTAGAGCTAAACCATTCACCAAAGCCTTCACAAAAATCGAAATTCTTAAATAACTTAAAAAGTTGACCTGATAGAAAATAACGGACTGCGTTTTTTAAATCAGCGACCCAAAATTAGTCTAAATCAGCTCTAAAACCTTGGGCACCAAAAATTGTGTTGGCCAGTATAATAAATTGAGTAGGAAAAATTTTTTCAACAAGTGGATAATAATGTGGTCATTAAGGGGTTAAGCATGGAACCTTGTACTTTATTGCAAAATATTGTGTGAAAACAGTTAGAGTAAAAGTTACTATCAGTTAAGGAGCTGGGACAGTTTCCGTGAACCCTTGCATCACTTAGCAACACTGTAACTCCCCAGCCAATTGTGCTAGAGTTGTTATAACCCTCAAAAGATACAGCGAGTCTTCTAGTTTGGATTTTTTTTTAATTTTAAAGTTTTGGGTTTTTGTGGGTAACGTCACAAGTGTGGTAGGTTTTAGGCCATTTTGGCCAAGATTATCAGGCCCTGAGCCCCAACTGCTAAAGGGAATTTTTCGACTTAAGTTGTCAGTGGAAACTAAGTTAAAATCTGAGTCCTTAGAGCCTTTGATTGGCTTTAGAGCATTGATGGTTCAAAAGTTATGGCTAAAAAACTGCATACCGTATTTACTCGTTTTGTAGCCCGGGCCCTTATTTTTTTCAACCAAACTCACTACCGGGCCCTTATTAAAACGGGCGCTTGTTATTTTCAAAGTAAAATTATGCACAAAAATTATCTTTGAAGACAAATATTTGATGACATTAATCCTTTTTCCATGTCAATTTATTCACGTCAAACGCAAATTATTCATATTCATATATTCACGTCTTAAGAGTAATTAATCAGCAAGTTGTTCTCTTCATCAAAGCAATCATCCTCATCAACACCAAGCTCGTTTTCTGCTGTAGCCTCAACGTCTTCTTCCTCAGTGGGTACAGTCTCAGTAATGTTGGACAAGTCACTTTTAGCCTCTGTGAGCTTTTGTAGTTTGTAAAGAATATCGTCACGTGAAGCATACAAAATCCCATCTGGTTTCAACACGTTGATATCTTTATCCTCACTATTGTCTATTGCATTGGATACACCACAAACAATAAAGGATTTTTTGATGAGTTCTGTGGGGACCTTATCCCATGCTGCCTTTACCCAAGTCGCAAGCTGAACATGAGTAGGAGGTTTCATGTTGCTGCCCTTTGTTGTTGCCTTTTCACAATAATTCAACCAGTCCTCGTCGATTTCACGGTAGTACGTTTTAAATGGTTTATTCCAAGACACATCAGGGGCTTGTAGAAGGCTTGTGCAACCACCGGGGATGACAGCAGCATCTGTCTTCAGTTTGGATA
>Ga0210059_1005077_pt1 | contig 21153 bp, 8 predicted proteins | sample Ectturendosymbi2_FD_188042 | JGI IMG/M metagenome (GOLD analysis project Ga0210059, IMG submission 188042) | Ecteinascidia turbinata endosymbiont from Florida, USA - Sample 2 (SPAdes) (version 2) | ecosystem: Host-associated > Tunicates > Ascidians > Unclassified | place: Key West, Florida...
CAAGGGCCCCGAAAACCGCGTGGCCCGCAGCAATTGCTACATTTGCTACTTTTAATCCGGCACTGGCGGTAACCAATCTTATTATCTCCTGCGTTCACATATTAAATTCAGCTTTCTTTTGTGATTCATCGCTGCTTTTTATGAGTGCAAAGATAAGAAATCAGAACTTTTTAACTATTTTTAAAAAGTCAAAGGTGAATTTTTTGTTAGAAGTCATACTGTTTCTTTGTACAAAGGTCTTTTAAACACATTTTGACATTTGTGGTAAAGGAAATGTGTGCATGTTAGAAAGAACACATGAGAGATAATCGACCATGTGTTTTGCGCTCTTTGCATCGTTTGCCAGGGCAGCGCTAGATTCCAAGCGCCAAGATTGCAACAGGCAAGCATGCAACGAGTACAAAACACTTGGTCAATTTGGACTGATCTCTGTTAAACTTTAACTGCTCGAACACAGACGTAATTTTCACAGGCATTTCCTTGATTCTGGTGGTGAAAAACACCAAAAATCCTCAGGCATTGACGGCAAAATGAACGACATCCCTTCCAGACTCTTTATATTACCGTTATCTTGAGTTACGTTTCCGATAGTAACTGCTTTCTGGACCGTCGGAACCTGTGACTGTTGTTTTTCGCTGATTTCCTCATGGTAAGCGCAGTGCTTGCAAAAAACTACCAGATTAAATTACTTAAAAAAGTTTAGTACATTATCTTAATTTTGTGTACTTGATTTAATTCATTTTTCGTTCATCTTGAGGCACACCAACAATGGAAAATTTTAATGTGTAAAATCGAACAGAAGCTGGAGCCGGAGCCATGTTCATGGAAAGAAGAGCTTTGGAGCCGGTGCTGTGCCATTTTTACGACAGCTCTGCAGCTCTGCTGGTAAATGTCTGTCTACGCTGCTTTGTTTCAGGCAAAAGGATTTTAGTCTGAATCTGTTTGAGACGAGTTTAAGTCCATGGCTGTGAGACTGTTTTTCTGTTACACAAATAACTGCTGCTAGACTCCCACAGATTACAAAAATTACTTCAGCTTCTGCGCCTTACTCCGACTTGCGAAACTTATCCGATGGCCACTAGTGCTCTATAAATGGCTAAGCACAATGCCTTAGTTCAAATACCAAGGAAGAGAACCCTAGTGAATAGATATAGTCTTCGAAACATCAGCAGCTAGTATCGTTACCGTACCAGTTGAGCAAAAAATGTTAAATCATCAAAGAAGAGATTTGTCAGTCTTGTTTAGAGCTTGAGTATGGTGATGAAAGCGTCCTTCCAAATCTTCGAATTGCTTTGCAAATAATGCTGACGATGGCAATATCTGCTGCAAGCTGCAAGCAACCTTTCGGTCAAATAAAACGGATCGCTTCATACTTCCGAACCTCAGCGTGCCATAACAGATAGATCGTCTGATCTTCAGCACCTTTGGTGAGCATAGAAAGAGATGAAACAGGGAAAAAACGCTGAGGAATTACAGAAGAATTTGTTTCAATGAAAGCATGAAAAGTGTTGTTGAAATTAGCTTGTTACGTTATAACAAGAAAAGGCTAGATATATTGATATTTCGATAAAACTGCGTCTTTTGAACACAAAGAGAAGTTGCAATAGGTTGGGTGAGTTTTTTTATGTTTTTGTGAGAGATTCACATGCATAAATGATGATGATATTACTGTTTGCAAGTTTTATTTTATTTATAATAATATAAATACCTGTAAGTATAGAATTTCAGTTATGGTCCTTATGGATATGTTACATTATATTTGGTGAAACGTTTAAAGCAGAAACAAACGCATATTGTCTACTTGAAGACATTTGTAATCTTCATGGTTTATCTTTCGTAAAAACTGTGCTAAGATCTAATATTTCATTTATTGAAAGGGACGCACATTTAAACTTTGCCATGGGCGCCATTTTGAGTAGATAAACTACTGGTACACTGTTATAAATTATTTAATCATAACTTGTGTGCAGTTCCTCGAAGGTAGTTGTTTATATAATGACTGAGTTCAGATGACGCTCTCATGAAGTTGTCTTCCTCGGCTGGGGATAGTACACAACTTTTACATGTGAGGTGTTCCGCACGTTTTCAGTAAGTTACGCCATTCTACGTTTTGTTACTGATATACATAAAAACTTTCGCCTTCTCACTTAAAATGAATTGCATTGTTAAACTATTTTAAAATCATTTGCAGTTGCTCGCTTCACTGCTGTTCTGACCTCTGGGGCTGCTAATTATCCGTCGATGGTAATGAAAGATAAAAACGGACTTTGCTCTTGGAAAAATTTGAGTAGGGAGTTGTGACTGCACCAATGGATTACAACGTGGTGACCACGTCGAAATAATGTCTTGCGACAGTTAAATCAAATGAGACGTTTCGATGCTCCGCCGGTTCGAGAGACTATCTTTCGATAAACTGTCGGTTACATAATTAATCTGTCTTTCGATGAACTCTCGTTCAAAGAACTTTCGTTTGATAAGCTGCCGGTTCGAGAAACTGTCTCTTTCGATAAACTGTCGGTTCGATAAAGTGACGTTCAGATGAACTGTCGTTCGATAAATTGTCGTAATACCATTGTCAACAGTCTGTTCCTCTGCGCCACACTCACAAGCCGCAGTACGGGCCATAAACCATTTGTGTTTCGTTGGTGAATCGACAAATATTAGGCGTCGTCAGTGCCGTTCTTGATGTTTGAGTAGCTGCCTTCGGCCTGATCAGTGCGTCTCCCGAAGCCTTCATCTGCTCAAGGGACGACGTTCTTGTTGTTAATGTCGATATTCCTGACTTTGGAGCTGCTTTACAGAAGTTCAAGAAGCGATACCATGGTTAGTTCACGTGGCATCGATCAAACTGCAGAAACTTAGTGCGGTCTCAATCGGTCAATCAAAAGACAAATCCCTGTTGCCAAAATCTGTTGTATTCTTACACCTCGGAGAGCTCATCCAAAAACACAAGCCGCGCGGTCGTGTACTTCAGAGTGTTATTTTTTATTTTGTGATTTTTTTTCTGCTGATGATGTTGCACGGAGTCAGGCCAACGTGCGCGTCACCACAAATGTGTTGATGTTGTGCATATGTCGCTAATATGCAGTACGTGTTCTTCACAAATGTGCGTGTTATCACAATGTACGTGTCACAATAAAAGCATCTCTAACTTGCTTTAACTGATATGTGAATGAGGTTGTGCTGACTGCCATATTGCATCACTTTCCTCTCTCGCAGCACCTGTCTGCAAACCAGAGGTGACCAGAGTCACATCGTCAGACTCCGACTCCGCTCCTGCTCACAAATTTTTGGATCTGGATCCAAAAATTTTTCAAATTTGAGAATCCGACTCCTGTTGAGAGTCTGGCTACTGTCGATGTAACCGAAGTTTAGTAATGCTTTTACTTTAGAATTTACATGTATAAAAGCCACGGAGACTCCTGCTGCAAAAGAAAATGTCAAGTGACTCCGGTCCGTTTTTTTCAAAAATGTTTGACTCAGGCTCCGGATACGGGTCTTAAACAAAAACGCAGAATGCTGCCGGAGCCATGCATGTATATGCAAAAAAATCCGAAAAAATGAGAAGAATAATGATGAGAAAGGTGTCGACAAGCAGATTAAGCAATATTGGTAATTAACAATGAAAAACAGATCTCTTTCAATATGTGAGCGTTTGACTGTAATGTTCAAGATGCTTTGTTATTCGTTATACCTTTAATAAGCACGAAACATGATCTTCGTTCATTTCAAAATCTGTATGTAAATTTGAGGGGTGGAAAGGGTGACACTTTTATAGATGGCCCCGGGCGGCATTTAGTCTCGCTACGCCATGCTCAAGGGCGGTCACAGTCTTAAGGCAACATTGGATGGGGTGGCCAATCCCAGTCACGAGGACACTCCCAAGCAGTGGCTGAGGTAAACAATCTAAAGGTCAGCCTCAGTCAAATAACAGTGGTGGTGGCCTGCTCACAACTGCTGTGACTATTTTGTTGCTAGACTACCTACAGCAACGGTGCACAGCCTGCGGCCGCATGCGGCCTTCGCTAATGAAATTTGCGGCCGTCCACACTTAATTCAAAATATAAGATTTGGCGGCCGTGCTGGCGTATATTGAAGCAAAACAAATGCAAGGCAAGAAAATCAGTTGACACGAATCAGTCGACCAAACTTTTCTTTTAATAAATTCTTTAAAATGTTTAACATTTTGTTATACTTTTAGGCACAAGTAAATGAAATATACTGGATAAAACCTATTCTTTAATTAAACGTATCTCATAAATATAACTCGAATTCATTAGCGGCCGTACTTCATATAAATAAAAGTAATGCGGCCGGCAATAGCAAAAGGCTGGACACCCCTGACCTACAGCATTTGTTGTGAGTTTCACGCGGATACTAAAGACTTGAGGCACTCACATCAAGGACCTTTCGGGGATTCAGACCAGTTATGAATTTCAATGCTTACCACCTTTCCACTGCATTTTAGTTTCGGTTTCTCCAAAAGCATTTGTATGTCCAGCAAAGATATTGTTGGGACATATGCGAAAATAAACAACATGTAATTGCGAAAAATACGCTTACGCTCAGGGGTCTCAAACTCAAATTGCTCTGTGGGCCACATGAGGACTTATAAGGCAACCCAAGGACCGCATTATGGGCCTGCGCAACAATGACGGTACCTGAACTTACTAGAAACAGCTTTTACATCTTATTTCCTGCGGAAGATATCATGGTTTATAGGCAAATCATTTCTAGCCGTCTCCACGTTCGCATTAACCAATTCTAGTCGTCTGAGGAACTTGTTCACTCGCTAGCTGAGCACTTTTAAACACCGGTGGATGAGCTAAATAACGTGAGTGGTGTTCATTTTTTCTTTACTTGTTTTCATGTGCCAACATTTCACCTGTAAGATTTATCTTACATTGACAAGACTGATGATGCGTTGGAAGACGCGAAACTAGTTTCCCCGTCAATAAACTGTGACTGATTTACTTGCCGCAGTGTTTGTGGCCTTTGACTATGAAAAATAGATACGCTTGCAAGTTTTAATCGTCGCAGAATGAAAGCAGAAAGCAGGCAGATTCCTCAGAAGCTTGCCGCAAGGCTAAAGTTTGTTTGGTGTTCATTCACTCATTTTCATGCCCGCTTTTCCTCTAAGGAGGGCCAAAGGAGCAACAGCCTAGCAGCATTTGGAATACCTGACGGTCAACAGCACTTCCAATAATTCGGCTGGCTCAACACCAAAATAGGACCAAGCAAAGTCTGAGATGTAGTCACTCCACCTAGGCCTTGGACGACCTCTGGGCCACTTTCCCGTGGATTTAGGCCAGCAGGACTTGCTTCACCAGTTTTTCGTAGGGCATTCTGGACACATGGCCGAACCAACGAGGCTGTTGGTACAGGAAAAGTAGAAGCGCTGAATAGCCTTATAATGAAAATAATGGCCAAAGAAAACGATACAAACATTTTTGCAGACATTTCGGTAACTCCTGCTACCATTATCAGTGCATTTGAAATTGAATTGCAGTGATCTCACTGCAAGTTTTCTCCTAACTGACCATAAGAACCTGCTGCAAGATCACTGCAGTTCAATTGCAAATGCACTCATGATAGTAGGCCTAACAGGAGTTACCGAAACGTTTGCAAAAATGTTGTGTGCATCGTTTTCTTTGGCCGTTGTTTTCATAACAACTTAGCTGTGATCTCGCATTTCGGACAAGTGGTTCGACATTCAAGGCTCCGTGAATTTAACAGCAGCGCACTCTGTCGCAAAGTGTCAAACCAGGGGTGTAACGGGGGGAGAAAGGGACGTACAATTCCAGGGCGCCGGATCACTGGGTGGCTCCGAAACGTCCCGATAATGTCGCAAGTTTTTTCTTCAATGCAGTGCAATTACTCCGAGCAGGCCTTAGATTCGAACATGGGGCGCCAAACTTGTTTCTTGCCTTGGGCGCCATCTCACCTCGGTACGCCCCTGTGTCACACCGTGGACTCTTCGCAAAAATCCCATCTCTGCCGCTTGCACCTGAAATAATATTTTTCCGCCATTATCCATGTTTCATGACCGTAGGTAAGGATCTGAACAAAGTCCGATTTGAAAACTGACAGCTTTGCGGTGTTTGAAAGCTCACGTTTTGTGACCACACAGCGACAAAGTTCACGCAGAACTGCGTTAACCTTACCAGTCCGTTTATCAACCTCCTCGCTCCACCAACCGTCACTCGCAAATACCACCCCGTGGTACTTGAATTTCTCCATCTGCTACAGTGTATTTCCACTCACTTGCAGCATACACTGCCTTGGATTTGTAGAGACATAATACCTCGGTATTTTTAGTGCTGATTTTCAATCCGGCTCTGTCGCACGCAGCAGAAAACAGATCGAGTTCATGCTAAAGACCTTGTTGAGATGTTGCTAGCAGTACCAAATCCTATGAAAAAGTGAACGGTTGATCTTGCAGCTCTCAACTGTGACACCCTCGCCGATTCGGCTGTGACTGTCTATGTAGCAGTGGTTCTTAACCGGGGGTCAATACATTTCCAGAGGCGCGAGCCCTTTCGCGCCCTACAACATGGAATGTTTGATTATTTAATTTGACAATAAATGTATTTGTTTTTACAGCTTTTTTTAAGCCACTGGGGCTTGAAACAAAAGAATATTACTTAAGGGAGGCATGGCAGAAAAAAGGTTAAGAACTACTGGTCTACAGACTGAAAAGGAGTGGTGACAGCACACACCCTTGTCGGAGTCCAACACCTGCGGTGAACGGTTGTGATTTAACTCTCCCTACACCGACACAAACTTTTGAACAGGGATACAATGACTTGACGGCCAGTAACAGGCGGTCGTCAACATTATACTCCCGCAATGCTCCCCATAGTTTTTCACGAGTAACCCGGTCGTATGCTTTCTCGAGGTCGACAAAGCATGTGTCGACGTCTTTTGCATACCCCCAAGATTTCTCAAAAATTGCTGGAGAGTGAAAATTTGGTCTGTAGTGCTATGGCCGGGACGCAAACCGCACTGGGTATAATTCAGCTTTGGTTCAACTATTTCGAGGCATCTTTTTAAGGCATTTGGCAATGCAAATGATAATTATTTAAAAATTCCCAAAGAGCATCGAGGGCTGTTTAAGTCCACAGCCATGAAACATTTTGACAGAACCCATGCAAGCGTGAGCTAAAGTTACCATGCCTTCATTTATGGAACCAACTTGACGAAGTGCAGTTCCAGTTATTTATTTTTATGTTCATATTAAGGGTTTTCCCAGCATTAGCACGATCTCGTGTTAAGTGTGTTGACATCCTCCACAGAGAGAGTGGCCCCTTGGTTTCCGCCAGCATATCGCTTACAACTTCATTTGCTCATGACCCTGCACGATTATATTGCGAGAAGTGCGTTGCATAAAATTCGTGAGGACTTGGTTCCTATTTACTGTTGTTTTCACGCAGTTTATACTCTGGTATAAAGGCGAGTTAGTTGTTACATCGCAATTCATCACAATTAAACTTTTTAATGTCTTTTTAACAGCGAAAACTACATTTTTTATAGCTTTAACAGAATCGTAATATTTTTCTCTAGGGTTTTACGGGTGCTTTGCAATTGATGACACAAACGAACATAGAAAGATTCGCAAGTTCGTCATCGCGCACATACACAAGAAAAATTCGTGATGTTGCACCAGCAGAGAAAAAAATTGCGTAAATAAAACATCTTCGGTATACGATGTTTGCCGCGTTCAAGGGGTTCCAAATGTGCCTTAGCATGATTGAAAGGTCTGGATTAGCATAATATTTTCTGTGTCAGGTGCACGTTACTTCATGCAGCTTAGAGCTTCAAACGCATTGCATCATGAAAATTACTGTACAAACTCAAGCACATAACAACATACACCAATATAAACAAAATGCAACAACGGCAAACAAAATTGCCAAACCGCATCGTGATCTCTTTTGCGCAAAGAGAAGTGAGATTGTCATTCCGGTAAGATGTCAGACGAACAGGTGCTAGTTTACAAACGTTTGAAATTTGATCTAACATCGAACATATTGCACAGCGCCAGTTATTGCGCTGTCACAACACATAAAGCTAGTTATTTTTAATTCACAAGTGCTCAAAATTGTGAAAAAGCGTTGGATAACAAAAGACAAGAATATAGCAAATTTTCATCGCAAAATCATTTCCGACTGATAAATTGTAAATTTGCATGAAGAACAGATTTACAGCAAAGTTTTCATCAACAATAGGATACTACGACCAAACTATTCTGGTGTTGTAGTCAGGGGCGTAACGACGTCAGATGGTGCCCGGGGCAAGAAGCAACTTTGGCGCCCCCATGTTCGAAACCGAGGTCTTTCGGAAACAAATGTACTATATTGAAGAAAGTACTTGTGATGTTGCTGGGACTTTTCGGCGCCCCCCGCAGTGATTTGGTGCCCCATAGTGACTCGACACCCGGAGAGTTGCGCCCCCTTGCCCCCCTCGTTATGCCCATGGTTATAGTTCTACCAGTTTATCATGTTGCTGAAAATTCGTCGGTTTTGATATTAAATCGTTGATCATTAGCAAACAAGGCTTTCTCTGAAAATGTGTGGATTAAGAACTTTCAACACGGTCTGTGTTTTATTCACAACCTACAAGAGAACATACAAATGTTTGCTTTGAAAGCTTGAAGACAAAAAATTTTCAGCATACTTTTATTGCGTTCATCACCACACCAGAATATACATACACATTCTATGAAAACTTGAAGACAACAAACTTCCAACATTGTTTATATTTTGTTATCCACGGACATATGAACATATACTTACATGCATTAAATGTTTAACCGCACTGCAGAATATACATATTTTTTTGAAAGTTTCCAGACAATAAACTTTCAACACGTCTTATTTTGTTCATCACAACATCAAATCAAACATTTACATCCAAACCCAAAGGTTGACACGAAGGTCTCCGCACATGATGTTTCGTGCTGGAGTCCATCAAATACGACTCTATCTAACTGCATTTAATCTCCGGATCTTAATAGCTTTTAATCGTCAGTAAGGTGCTTTAATTGTGCGTCGAGATCGCTTCAGTAGACCCATTGTTAACCCTTTCATGCTTTGGTTTCAGCTGTGCCTGGAGTGGAGCTGAAGTTAGAGCTTGGTGGATCGCTCGATTCAACAGATGCAAAGATATTTGAAAATTCTCTCATGCGTGGCCACCAAATACGTTTAACATCACTTTGACGAATGCAAACGAGCGCGAAAATGCAGATTCCCTGAAAAATAATGCAAGCATCCCTTGATATCCCTTGTGGTCACACGTAGATACTGCAATGACAGCTATGCATGCAAATGACAGCCTAGGTTTTCACCGGCCATTGTTTGATCATAGACCAAATTGTTTCTAAACGACCCAAAAATTAAGTCAATTCGGTCACAACGACAGAATTTGGTCAAAATGACCAAAAATATAGACTAGCAAATGCTGGAACGGCGAGTTTTAATACTATTAAGGGACAAATGACCGACTTGACTCAGGGAAAAAAAGAGACTCATGCCTGTTTGTTCAGTTAGATACAATGAAGCAATATTACCTGCAAAAAGCACATTTTTAAATGAAAGTTAAAATTAAAAACAAATTAGCAAAGAAACGTACCTGAAGACTTGAGATTATAGAAAACATCCAGCTCATAACAAGTAGGAACTGGGGATTAGATGACAACATCATAAAATAGCCCAAGATCCAAACAAGGCCCAAGGACACCGCTAAGGTGATGGCGATTGACAACTGCTGAGGGATCGTTTGATTTTTTGAAGTGGACGAAATCTAAAAATTAAAGGAAGAGTCCAAGACGCAGGCTGGAGTAATTAAGATCTCAAAAAAGAAAAGCCACATCACATACTGGTCATAGTTTTAGGTTATTTCGACAATTTTTTCTCCAGCGGTGCTTTTATAATAGTGTAAGTTCGTATGGTTCTGTTTTTTCGCTAACCAAAATGGCATGTCTGCTACTGCAATGTTAGAAAAACTTGTAGTTCAATGCCAACCATCCGGTCGGTCATCGATACGCAATATTAAACGCAAGTCAATGATAGATACAATACAGCCGTCAGCCGTCCCACACGGGTGGTCTTTATCAAGACAGTGTCTGGATTTCGATAACTTTATCAAAGAAAGAATGCGGTTTTTTTTTCATATCAAATTCGTAGGTGGAATTGAGGTGCTACAAGTTAACTACTAAATTAACAACAATGCTTGTTGCTATTTTCGTAATACGGGAACATAGTATTACCATACTTCATGCTTCATTTAACGTTGGCGATGACATGTAGAGTCAAGTGAATCTACAAACAGGTAGAAAAGCACCTTTGCTTAGTGCTCAACTAAAATTTAAAAACTTCGTTTTGTGCTTATTGCATGCCTATGAGTGCCCACCAACTGTCGAACAGGTGCACACAAAATAACGACGGTGAAAACTAATAATGGCAAACATTGTCCTGTTACATTCCTAAGAAGGTGCAGTATATTTTCGGCAGCACGAGGTGACCGTAGTGGCGTAACGTGGACGATTTGACTATGCATGCAATTTTGATTTGTGTTTCAAAGGCGTCATCGTGCACACTTAAACGACCGCACGATCTTTTTGCAAAAGCTTCCAAGCAATTGTGATTCAAATACGATGCCTTATCTCTCAGTTTCAGCTCTTGCGGACTTGCCGCTTGGAATTTCCGATCGCAGCACATGTTTCACTAAGTTCGTTTCGCATGGCAATGCAATGAAATTCACTTGGACATAAAAAAGATGCATTTCATGCCATTCACTGTGACAACCACAAATTCAAGCAGAAGTTTAATGACCATATTTTCAACTTATGTTCTGGAGGTTCAGTGAATCACTGCAAGGTCCTAATTAGGTCTATATCATGTGTAATACTAGGTGTACCACGGAACTGACACCACCACGCTGAAACAGCCAAAAAATAGATAACTATTTTGTAGCAGAACAGCAAGGTACCAGGAAATAACCACCACAGCACTTATTTAGCAAGCTAAACTCCATAAACGTAAGTGGAAAAGAACATTTTTCTGCATAAAAGACAAATTTTCACACAGCAACATCAACCATGAAGAAAGCAAAACGTAAGTATGCAAAACACAGAAACATTTCCATCAATTTGGATTTATGCTCAGATGAAAGGCTAACAATACAAAAACAGCACTTAGCAACTCATACGTTTGCGCACCTTGAATATTTCAACTCTCAACATCAAACAGTGTAGGCCAAAGGTTAAAGGACTTATTAACTATTGCAATGCATGACATTTGTCTCAGCCAATACTAGAACCACCGTAGCACTCAGTTCACGAGTTAAACTTATGAAGCAGAAGATGAAAAAATATATTTTTTTCATAAATATAGCACACACCTGTGATAATACCAACAGTCAATCCTGAAAACGTGAACATAGCAATCGAAATCTTTGACAAACAAATTTTTAAATATTATGCCCAAAACAGGCACTTAGGACATAGCGCATTGGCTAATCAAAATAGTTTTTTTTTTCAAAGCTGTAGTTCAAAGCCCGGTATTGCAGGGCAGCTTTGTTGGTTGTCCACCAGCACATTTATGCTGATTTGATCAAATGTGTTGTGAGCTATAAAAGCTGTCAAGTGGAAAGCAGTCTTATCATGGCATCCCGTACCTGTACTGTGCATTATGCAAGTTATTCACATCACCATATCCGCATTGTGTTGATCTCTAGGCTGAACTACCTTTGTTAGAAAAAAATACACACCGCCAGCAATACAACATATTCGTTGAACTGCTTCCATATAACCACTTGAACTTTTCATAGAGGTTTGAGTTGAATTTTCTTAAAAAAAACGTTGTTTGGCGTTGGCCTACAAGCTTCAGCTCTGGTGTTGGCCTACGTGCGGCGAGCAGGCCTACATTTTACTTCTGTTTATAAAAAAATGAGCTAAAACTTGTTGCTGGAAGCCTAATTACTATGCCATCCCCGAAAGCCACTATCCCCATAAAAGCTTCTTGTACAATATAATTGCAAGTTGAAATGCAAACTTTACAAATTACAGCTATTCTAAAGTCTGCAAATACATCACAGAGCTGCAGCAAGTCATGTGATTTGACTCAGGTATTCAGGTCGATTGCGTCAAACGAAGCGCAAGCAAAACTGAAAATTGCATGCCTTGATTCCAATAGCAATTTTGCAGTGTTTACGAAAAGTAAATTTGCCTTATCGAAACAGAATTTATTTGGCTATTAAGCAGAAACTTTGAACAGAAAAAAACATTTGCACTACAACACGCTAGCAAAATATGGTTGGCCAGCTTTGTACGTTTCGCATATTTATACCAAAAACTTAATTTTTTTGAAAAAATTTAAGTGGAACCACGTATTCAATCGCAGATTTTGAATGCGTGTTTCCAGTTCCGCATGCGTGTTTCCCCAATTTTTTTTTACTGAAGTCAATAGAAAAAACAAACACAATTGAACGTTTTTTTTTGTGAGAACTACCTTAAAATTGTAAGAAAGCTTTAACATGGCTGATTTACGAGAAGTTCTTGTTTTTATTTTTCCTCCTGTTTATGACTTGAAATACACTGTAAGCTTTTGTTCACTGAAAATAACGCATGCACTGCATGCCTTGCATTCATGGACGCTACGCCCTTGGGTGCCCGTACATATGCGCTCCTTCTCTGTATTGTGCAATGGTATATGCTTCCGTATTTTGTGTTAATTCCATACCATATGGCCCTAAGATATGGAGCATGAATCAGCGATTCTCATTGAAAAATTTTCCAATGAACATAGGCTTCTGCTTCATATTTTGCAATTCTGCAAACTAGAAACATTTACATTATTCTGTTTTTCTTCGTTTAACCCTTAGTGTAGAAAATTCCTTAAAGTGAATGTCTGCATGTTTGCGTGTGTGTATGCTTTCTCCAACTGAAGTGAACAAGAGTTGTGTATTTTCACTTTAAATAGTACATCAAACAAAGTGGACTGTCTATTGTACATACAAAGACAATATTTCTAAAAATTTTCTTATGATAATGATTTATGAATGAAACACGCTGCAAGCTTGAAAATTTCTCTTAAACTTAAAAACAATGTATGTTTCAGCTGAAATTGCCTTTATTAAAAAGTAAAAACGAGTATTTTCTAAAACATGAAAAATTACCTGTTCTTTTTTGCAGGTTAACTTTGTGATCACAATACCAAACATCACCATATTAAACAGCAGCAAAAGTCCAAAAGGCAACAAAAAGGAGAAGTACAAGGAATAACCCCTGATCCAGCACAAATTGTCAGCAAGCAAAGTTGCAGAAAAATCTGATTCTGAACATATAAGAACAAATATTTTAGAAATATTTATTCATGAAAATCAAATAACTTTTGTTAAAGCGTGAAATAAAAAAGTTCAATTTATCGCGAGAGCCTCGCTGATGTGCCAGATTAAATCAATCAAAGCTTTCGAGCAACATTGCGTTAACTACATTGAAAATCACGTCGTGTATATATCTTGTTGAAACGACAGTCATTAATACTAATTTCAAATGAAACAATGGGCAATACCAAACAACCTATCACCAGTTAGAGCCATTTTGGGAAATCACTTGTTTATTTCTCTACATTCTGGACAGAATGTTTTAGGTTAATTCAATCATTTCTTGTGAATTACTTGTGCTTGTAGCATCATTTCGCAAAAATAATAAACTCAGTTTTACAGTGAAATTATATAACAAGCTTGCTCTTTTTCACTTTGTTTATTTGCAATACAAACGTTTACCTGTACTTCCTTTACAAAAAAGGAATTTTGAAATGACAGCATAGCATGCTACTAACTTTTTTCACCAGGTTATTTCTTACCTAAAACGATGAACACGTTTTAGTGCAGCCATGTCCAACCCACGGCCCAGGCGAAGGTTTTGTGCGGCCCAGTTTAGGTTGTCGCTGTAGCAATAGTACACTACATACTGACAATCTGTCGTTATTTCGATAAGCTTGAATTTGACATTTTAATGCAGGGGTTGGGTTCTCAGCGCCACTTTATCACGTCTGTTACCATTGCAGTTAGGATTCCAAAGCTTTCGGTACATTAGCTTAAGCTAAATTTAGTTTGCTTAGATCAAAGTAAGTCATTCAATGTGCGGCCCTCATTAATATGTCATTCAGTGTGCGGCCCAAGTTAAGATAGTGGCATAATATTTGGCTCAGTAAGCCATTTCGGTTGAACATAGCTGTTTGGCGCAACTGAAATTAGTTCAAGTCATTTTGATTTTGGAAGATTTTGAAAGTCGTTTCTGTTGAAAACTCACCTTGGTCATTAATACTTGGGCGAGTGGATGGCTGTGCAAATATCCTGACGAAAACCAAGTTAGCGGTCACAATCAGACAAGGGGTTCCGTAGGAGAAACATGCTGCCTTTAACATGTATTTTTTCCCCGACGCGCTCATTACCTGCAGAATATCGAGTAGCAAACATTTTGCAACATCTTTTACTTTTTGTGCTTAGCTGAAACTTCAAACAGAGTTGAAGGTTTACCAAGCCTTGCAGGTCATATAATTGACAGAGCCATGTTTTAACTTTCCACGGACTTTATCATGTTCATCAAGCAATCAGGTAGTTTCAAACAAAATCCACATTCGGTAGAAGCTATGCTGAGTGAATCAAAGTGCAATGAATATAAACTTGCTGAAATCTAACCATCTGTATCACAATGATTTGATGATGAATTCACAAACGAATTTCTACTGGAAATAATATTGAGTGAACATAGAGTTCAATTTTAGTTCTACTTTTATCATCATACAGTGCAGGAGGATTTTACGTCCTTGTATCCTAGATCGCATCTGCCTTCTGTGAATAAAGTTAACAAAAACCTCAACATACTCATTTTTAATGCAACACGAAAAACATCTATCCATTGTTACCAGCTTTCCTGTTACAATACTACTGTTTGGGATAGAATAAGTATTGCTTCTGCATATGGCAACTATTGCGAATGACAGGCCTGACGATGCAACCTCTGACAACAAATTAGTGTATCTTACCACAACAAGCGACTTGAGCAAGAGATAGGCATATGTTGCCATCCAACACCAGGTGGTGAGAAGGAAATAATGCAGCAGAGTTGCAGACACAACGCAACCTACAGTTTCATTTCTTTTGTCAATTCCGGTCAAGAATATCAAGTAAACAACTATGGTGTTGGCGTAAATGTTTCCCATCACCTTCGAAGGACGACGTTGTCGTAACTCCCTGTGAAGAGTTGCAAAAGTTTGGTGAAAGTATGTATGTATAGCACTTTTCGATGAGGAAACACAAACGCGTCTACTCTTCTTTGTTTGGTTGCCTCCTCCTAGGACATTTACTTTTATGCTTTGAACAACTGAAGGAAGAGATTTGGATCATTTCGTTATTTTGTTGTACACGAGATCGTGTTTACAGTTCTGGAAGAAGTAAATTGTTTTGTGTTTCTTCCTTTTACGATAAACGAGGATGTCGACTCATTCCACAGCTTAGCAAACAAAAGGTTTCCCTTATATTTAAATCACGAACAGCAACAGACAGAAACCAAGTGAAGCGCTTGCTCCCAAATTTTTTAAGAAACTGGCAATCAACAGTAAACGCTTAAAATCAGGAGCAAATTTAAAGAGTTATCGGAAGGTTGCTGAACAAACAATGATGTCATAAACGTGTAAAAAACTCACGTATAAAACGTAACTCTATAAAGATTGTTGTCCTGACCTCTAATAAAAGAAGACATCTTGAAAACTCTTCTGATAAAACCGTGTTGTGAAGTTTTGGCAAATGTACCTCACAATTTCCTAGGATTGTTTTTTTCCAAGTTTTGTCTTGAACGTAACAGGCTGAGGCCTATTTTGAGGGTAACAACTTAAAACTATGCAACGTTCAGGATTAAGCCGGCTACACGAAAATCATAATGTGATACACCTCCAACTCAACCTACGCTTAACCGATAGTTTGTTGTTTCTGCAAAAGTTGTATTGAAAATCAAAACGCTGCAAACCAACATGGCTCTCAACTCACATCCTGTGACTTCTTCATAGGCAGCTGATTGTCATGTGCAACACACCAGCAATTGCAAGTACAATTTTTGAGCACTTGCTTTATGGAACATCGCTGAATAGGCAAGAATGTGTTTTTAAGACAGTGGGTTTGAAATTCAGAAATAATTGTACAGTGTCCACTGTTCAAGCGAAGATAAAGATGTAAGCCATTGGTTTAGACCAGGCATGTGCAACCTTTTTCACCGACGGGCCACATTTGAATTTTAGAAAGTCATCGCGGTTTGCATCAATTTTTAATGGATGAAACTTTATTCATTGCCCTAAAAAATTAGTTTGAAGTGGTCACTCGACAGAGTGTATGTTGTAATTTCGTCAGTTTCAAATAAACTACATGCCGGTGACAGGCTTACTGAAAAACTGTGAATTAGATGAGACATAAGATAGGGTTACCATATCTACAGAAGCAAAATTTCTGACAGTCTCAATGGCTACTTTTCGCGAGAACAAACAAGCGCTATACTTCATTTTTAGTATGTTCTAACAACTACCAATCCACCGCAAAACAGCATTGCTATCGCCATACAGGCAAAATTATTGTAGATGCTGGAAGCAGCCAAAGAAGCGAAAGTTCAAACTCTTACCTTCACAGCAGACATGGGGTAATCGTAATCGATTAGTTTTTTGAGTAATCGTAATCGATTGAGCTGACTAAAAACGACATGTAACTGCAATCGATTGCAATGTCAATTTAATCGTAATCGACGATTACTTTCGCGATTAAACTTGGAAATCTTCAGCCTACATCGCTGTGCGATGAAAAGCGGTTTCAGTGGCTGGGTTTCCACCTTTATCATAGTTTGTTATGGTTATATTTCAGGGACGCCATTAGCTTGTCTGTGTGCGTTAAATCCAGACAGTCCAGCGGCAAGCACAGCGTTTGTAGCGAATTCTCGCTTTGTTCCTGCTAGCCTTCCTGTTGGCCGCCTGAAGTAACGTAGTGAGTCTAATGAGACGTAGCAACAAACAGCTTCTCTTAAAAACGAGTTGACACTTCGGCAAGAGAAGAGATAATGTTTCCATTGTGAGTGGAGGTGTTGGTTTCGTTTATATATATTCAAAGCGAATCTGTGAATGTAAGTGCTGGAATTGACTGCATATATAATTAGTACAGTAATTTGCATAAATTGATTTTTTAGCAAAGGAATAAGATCATTTAACCCAAGTCAAAAGCACCTTTCCGCAACGCTGATAACTAGCATGTCAAGAGATCATCCACGGATAATGGTAAAAAAACTCAGCGAATCCAGTCGGCTTTTGTCAACCGTTGATGTTTTGTCCAATAGACAGACGCGCAGCTGCAGTATACTGGTAACACTGTTCATTTCATTGGAAATCAAAAGCTACACAATGCTATGCTGCACTTGCAGACAATACAAAAGACATCACACAGCTAAAAACATCGTAACCCGCAGTTTGAACAAATAGTCAGCAATTTTGAAATTACTAACATAGGATATTTCAGTGTTGCTGGACAAAAATTTAAGCCTGGTGGATTTCGTTTGACTGTTTAAAAGTTTGAAGCGTTAATGTTTATCAACTGTAACAAACATTTTAAAATTGATTGCTTTTGTTTAATCAATATTGGAAGTGTTTGATGCAGTGGCGTAACTGACTGGGGTGAGGGGCAAGTATCACTAATTTAGGCTGCAAAATATTAACAAAAAAACACTGCACTAAATGTGTGGGATAAAGTCGTCTCGTATAAACATTTTTAAGAAACATTTGGATTTTTATACGAACCTTGGTATCAATAGAAGGGCAATTGTAATACACAAGGCTAGGATGGAAATCGAGCTTCCAACAATCGTGACAACTTGCAATGATATCTGAGGAGCAATGTTGTAAACGTCCTGGAACAACATAAGATTATAGAAATGTGACTGAATAGGATATACGTTGCATGAGTATGCGTAGCAGTGTGTGCAACTAAAGGTGTATACATCACAGAGTGCAGCTGAAGGTTGTTGGGCATTCACCATTGTACGCAAAATGTTAAATGTTAACAAAGCTCATATTTTCATACAGCAAAAAACTGTTGAAAAAACTTTACTCTTCTTCCTTAAAAATTTTTCACTTAGTCTTTTTATACAGAAGCACTGTGCATTCTCTCGTCAATATACTTCCTAGTTAAATATTTCAATACAACAGAAGTGGGAGTTACAACAGATTATCCGCATTAAATCTGAAGATCAGAGCAGAGGTTTGCTTTCATATGGGAAATTCCAAAATATCCTATACTGATCACTGGTTGCCTTGGTTGTGTGAAGAGGCGAGTTTCTGTTTATTTCCAAGGATCAGACAGTGATGACGGTGGGTAATGTCAAGACCTTTTTGTTTATGTCTTGACATTGTTGAATGGTAATAAACTATACTAGAATTGTTAACCCTACTGTAAGCGGATGACTAGAGACAACTTAGATACGAAGAGTATCTTAGCAAGGATTCATCAACTACCAGTTCCTTGAACTACAAAAGATTAAACAACTTTGCCAAGATTTATAAAAGCTGTGCCGCAATAACAGATCAACCTTCTTTAAAAAAATTCTGTTGAAAAAGAAACCCACCTCAAATAGCTGAAATTGTAAGACAAGCAAATTCAAAATACGCTGAAAAAACACTCACAAACAAAAGAGCGAAGTTTGTTAAATGTGTGCACAAGCATTGGGGCGGAACGGAAGAACGGACAAGGGAACATCCCTCTGTAGACCATGAACCCGTGCTGAAGTTCCAGAAGACGCATGTCTGATTCACGTAGACAGCCTGCAATCACCACAGAAACAGTTAAATCAAAATTTTTATGCGAAGTTGGCAAGGCTGTTAAAAAATGTGGTTAACGAGCGCTTCTGCAAACACATGGGTGTTCTTCTGACTTTGTAAGGTTAGTTGTCGTATGTTACTTTTTTGTGGAAAAAACAACGTGAGGTGTTGTAGGGTGATGACCAATAATTGTGTGATTTGGGAAGTAACCAAAACATGTACTTTGTTAAAATATGCAGCATTAATTTTGTTACCACCGGCAATAAACCATGATGTGTGCTGTAACTTTTCTTTACATTCAACCGGAAAAATGGCAGAGTTTAATTGCATTGGCATGACATCTCTGCTCAGATGGAAAAATCCCTGTCGTAGTCTATTTCGTTATTGTTAAGTAGGACAAAGGTCAAAGTAACTGAAGCTCTTCAAATAAACATTTGAAGGTATATTCTGTAATTGTGGTTTTGATTTTCAGAAATGAAAAAAGTTTAGATAAACTGGAGGATTCCACTGAAATTGACCAGAAAAATGTATAAATGATTTCAATTTAATCCATTGTACTTCTTGTAAAAATCTCCGCTTCTTAAGAAGTTTTTAGGAATGGAATACAATTACATCTTTTGCCAGACGGTACTTTGTTGCATGAATCGTGCACAGCTGAGCTTAATTGCGTGCTTCATTTAGCAGCTAAGACCGAACGGCTACTTGTATATTGACAAGGGTCTGTTTTGAGATTTTATGACACTGAGCATTCTAATCAACTTTTCTTGTTTGTGATCCAACAAAGCTGCTCTCATGGTTTCTGTTTACTTCAAAATCGTACCTGAAAAACCACAGCGAGTAACAGACGCAATAGAAAAATTTCAAGTTGATCTACAATTAAGACTTGGACTACAGGTTCATGTAGTTGATTTTCTGTAGACCAAATAAAACGTTTATCGAATTCAAAGACCCTACAATAAATACATTTTTACAAAATCTCAAGAATTTTGCATCAGATTATGCATTCAGCACCATTCGTTTTTTCACTAAAATCACTGCTATGGTCAAACATTTTGATGCGAAAATTGAAAGTTTCGAAATCTTGAGGAAAGTTTGCAACATAAAATGTCAAACTGCGACGTGTCCACCTGGCTTGATCACCGGCGTGAATTGCGCAGGATATATTAAGGCAGGGATGTCAAACTCGTTTCAGTTCAGGGGCCACTTCGGGCAATTTTAATCTCAAGCGGGCCGGACCAATGTAATCATTGTACAACACCCTGGTTATAAGTAATGACAACTTCCAACTGTTTTCTTAACTTCAATACAAAAGTTCAAGCTGATCTGAAAATGATTATTAGCAAATTTAAGTAGCAACCTTTACGAAACACTGAAACAACATGACGTTTCTTGAGAAAAATCTGTTCAATTTTTACGATATAATAACAAGGTTTATCATTAATGACTTTGAAACCAACCGAAACGAAAACACAATGTCTAAAAAATCAACCGAAACGAAAATTACAAAAAAAACGAAAACGGTTCGGTCAAATTTGGGTTTCGACACCTCTACTCGTCTGCAGCCAAGTGCAGTAATCCAGACAACCCGAACTGGCACCACAGTGTGCAAACTAGTGGAAACTTGAGTTTTTCTTCTACCTTGAAAATGTATAAAGTTTTTACGCATAACATACAGGTTGTAACATTGTATGAACAACATGGTTCCATCAAACGAAACGCGTTTGTACAGAACCTGCTGATTAACTGTTCAAGCGCTCCGTGTCTTGCAATATTTCCCCAGTAACCACTCATTGCTGCACAACTATATTTCAGGGCGCAAAGAAGCAGTTCACATTAGATGTGGTTAGCGATTCATGCCTACATCTGAAACTTGGAACCTTTTAGCTTTCACTAGTGTATCAATACCAGGTGTCAAATCCTGTGCAGCAGCCACTTTCAGGATGTCATTTAAGTGAGCATGTGTGAGTCTTGAGCGCAGCTTTGTTTTATTGACGTTCATCACAGAGAACACTTGTTCACAAAGATATGTCGTCCCTAACATGCACAAAACTTTTGCAGCAAGGGCTGTCACTTTGGGGTAGCCTGGAATAAGATACTGATAGAATGTGTCCAAACTCGCCAAAGCACACTTAGTCTTCAAATCTGAATCACACTGCAAGTCAATTATTTCAAGTTGCAAGTCAGCGGGCAGATCAGAGGGGTTTACTGTGAATGGCGAGCAAAAGACTTGGAAGTCCGTCTCAAGTTGGCCAAAAATCTGAAACCGTTGCTTGAACTCGCGTAGCAACTCTGTTATCTTATCTTT
>Ga0210059_1005078_pt1 | contig 21151 bp, 12 predicted proteins | sample Ectturendosymbi2_FD_188042 | JGI IMG/M metagenome (GOLD analysis project Ga0210059, IMG submission 188042) | Ecteinascidia turbinata endosymbiont from Florida, USA - Sample 2 (SPAdes) (version 2) | ecosystem: Host-associated > Tunicates > Ascidians > Unclassified | place: Key West, Florida...
CCCCCCCCCTGGTTGCAGGCCTGGTTACAAGCAAAAGGGTTTCGTTTTTATCGCAGTTACGGCGCATATCTCCACACAACGCACACAAATGACACAACACATTCATAGGGCACAACAGCACACAACACACTCACAGGGCACAACAGCACACAACACACTCACAGGGCACAGCAGCAGCAAGACGGTCTGCAGAGGCCAACACTGCGCCGCCTTCTTCTTCGAACCCTCGGTCAGCATTTCAACGAAATTGAAAATCTTCTCCGCCGCGCTTCCCAAGCGGCGCCGACGAGCGCGAACGTCCTCTTGTGACGTCACAAGCGCTCGACCCTGAAACAAAGGGTCGCAACAGCGTTTTCGCAAACACGCAGGTAATTTCGTGTGTCATGTTCGAATAGGTTTGGGAAACCTCTGAAGCGTGAAAACGTGATCCTACGTGCCGGAGGTGAGTTCACAAAACCAATCGGGTGATCGCTTCGGACACAAGACATGCGGTTAACAGCAATTAAAACTGATTAAGACAAAAGCTCAGGTTTCTTCACCTCTTCACACAATGTGTGCTGTCGCAAACGCAGGGGCGGATCAAGCCAGTAAGTTTAGGGGGCAATTTCAGTAATATTTGGTACTCAAGTCTCATTATGGGTTCACTACTGTAAGGAAGATGAAGTGCAGTATACTTCACAACACTGCTGTGACAAAACAATGGACAGCAAAATGGCTTTGTATCGCGAATGCTGTTTTCCAAATCGTTCAAAATCATGGTGAAAAAAGTTACTTTCGTAGGTTATAGAGGGGGGGGAGGGCGATCGCACCCGCCACTGCGCAAACGGCTCCCGGTACAATTTTGCTTCGTCGAAACAAAATCTGTGATTGAAACGCACCATCCTCTGTACAACGTCATCAGTGGCCGAGCGTTTCGTTGCGCGGTCAAGAAGGTTTCAGAAGAAAAGCTGTGAAAATGAGATTGAAACTACCTTTGGCATTAAACCATGTGTAGAATAACTGTGCTGGCTCTCCCTTTCAAGAAACGACTCCAGATCAGTTAACTAAACGGCCCCAGAGCAGGGACTTTCCATAAATCATATTTCAGGCATTTTTTAATGTCCAATCGTACCCGTTTGGACATTAATCAACAGTCAAATGGGAGCTCGCAGCACTTTTCCGAAATAATCAGCGTGTTCTGGATCGGGGCTTGACAATAACTGACCTGAAGCAAAGCTGCGACGAGTCTACGATGGCAGAAAGTTCCTCCCACCACCGATGGGAAATCGTTAGTTGCTGTGAAGTGACCCGAGAACCTTTCTCCCTTTTGTGACGTAACTTTACCAAATAAATTAACAACCTCACCAAAGCATTTAGAAAAATATTAAAAGTTTTGACTGTATTTTGCTGTTGAAGTAGTAATGTGGAGAAGGCCAGCTTATCAGCGCATTTGTCAAACGCAAAACATCCTCAAGTGTTAAGCTCGCAGCCTCTAACCCAATGTTTCCCAACCTTTTTTGGCTAGCGCCCCCTTTTCTGACAAACAAATTTCTATCGCCCCCCTACCAAACCTAGCACACATATCAACACAATTTTATCGTATTGTATATTTGGGATGTTTGAAAATGATTAAAACAAGAATGAGCGCAAAGATGCATTTCACTATTACACTTAATTTAGTAAATTAACTCATTTAGCAGCTGGAAACTGTTAGAGTTAATGATTTGGAGAACCGAGGATGCGTAATTTTACGTGAAATCGATTTCCTATTAAAAATTTGCTGATCGATTCCTTGCTTACACCCGTCGTGGAAAGTACATATTTGATTTGGAAACTGTTAAGAGTTCATGAAGGGCTCGATTTCGTTTCAACAGCATTGAACTTGGACAAGAAGGTGAAGATTGCTGATTTGGCTTTAATGAAGTTAACACCATTCCCCTGCAATTGCAAATTAACTTCATTGAACTTCGTGAAGATATCTGTGGACTGTGACAGTCAAGATACTGCATTTATGACACCCTTTGACAGTCACCTTCTGTGTGCAGCAACAGGCGTACAAACTCTCTTCATTATTTTCCGAGTGCACCACATTGCCTTATTAGGTACTTATTCTTGTTGGCACGTAACACTATCTGCAAAAAGATATAAATTGCCTTTCTACCTTCGAATTGAACTCGGACAAGATTATTATTATATTTGTGATCATTAAACCACTCCATCCAAAATTAGCTCACGCGTTTGGTTACAGGCTGAGTTTAAGTGCAAGCGTGCATTCTCAACCCTGACCGGTGATAGTCACTGTAACGAAACGGGCATTGTTAAGTAGCAGTTTACCCGTGCCATGGAATACAGCTGACGAAAATTCCAATCATAATCATTTAATTGTAGAGGACAACAGTTTCACTGTGCAGCTTATCTTTAATGATGGAAATTGCAGTTCATCAATTTATCTCCTAGCATTTCACCTCTGTTTTGTTTCCAAAACGCTAAGTTTTTGTTTACAAATTACATGCATACACGTTTGTTGATCATACTGTTTTTTATGACATTTGGTCACTCGAAGTTAGTAAGACAACAGAAAGTAATTATTAACTGGGTCTCCTATCGCCCCCCAATCGCCCATTTCTGCTTCACCACCCCCAGGGGTGCGGAACCGTCCACTTTGAGAACCACTGTTCCAACCATTTAACAACGATTCTCGAATTCAAAAACATTATGAAGAGTATGAAAAACACACTTTGGTTGCGCGTTTGAATAGCTTCAGGAATGGTCAAAGAAAGGCTACGCACCTGTGACAAGGCAGATGAGCCAAGATGAATGCTTTGTGCAGGGGACGGCTGGTTTGAACCGGACCGAACTGGTTTGTACAGCTGGTTCAACTCGGCTGGGTATGTGTTCAACCAGTTCCTCAACGCCTGAAAGTGGAAAATTGGATGCTCATGACATGACTTCCAAAGTGGAAACGAAAACGCAGAAAACTACAAAAAAAGCTGGCGACGCTTTATTGGGTGGTTGGGCAATAAAACACCAAAAAAACACAAAAACACCATCATCAAAACAGTTTTCATTACATAAAAGGTTCAATTTTATCAGAGATCGCGATTAAAACTAGTAGTGATGAACACATGGGCGATGTAAGCAAAAAGCACAAGACCTCTTCACGATGTAGCAATCACTCAATCAAAAAAATCCATTAAAAATGACTTCAATAACATGAGGATTTTACATCAAAAACAAAATCATTAAAACGGTGATTGAACAATGAGCAGAGAAATGCTTTATACTTGTATAACCTTCAAACTCATATAACCTTCAAACTTACTGCGTCAAAATTTGCCAGCAACAGTAGCTGAGCGCTTTTCTTCAGGTTTCGAAACTTCAACACAAATTCTGTCAGAAGAAAGCAAAGTATGTTTTAAGCTTGTTAAACAACCTAAGAATAAGATGACAAGTACCTAGCATTCAAAAAAATAATTTATATTACGCTTTTGGGGAAAAAATATTATTTGTTGCAGCTCATAAAAACCCTACCGCTTTTACGTACCTTCTAGCAGTTTTATGAGGATATCAATGTTTAGGTGAACATGTTTTATAAGTTCCAAATCGTTCAAGTCCATCGAGTCATCAGCATGAGAAGAAAGATCTTGCAATCTGCACGATATATGCCATGAAGGTCGTGCGTGGATGTGCATGACGATCAATTAATGCATCTTTCAAAAATCGAAACGTTTTCCATCGTCACGGCTGACTTCATTCTAACAAACCGAGAGACTGTGACAAGTATTCGTTTGAAGTGAGGTAGATCACGGTTGCACTGCACGTTTTCTGATTTCGATGAGAAAATTTATCCCAAGAACGTGAATTTGATAGAAATGCAGATTCAAAACATTTTCACGCAAACTCGCAATTACGCAGCAAATATTTCAATCGCATTAAATAGCGAATGAGGTGGTTTAAAAAAATCATCCATAACACGTTTTCAAAAAAATCGGTGATGTTGGCAACTGAAAAAAAAATCTTTTTCAGCGAAAACCTACCTTTTTTTAATTTGCAAAAAACGTTTTTGCTATCACTCTTTTGTGCCGACGTAACATTAAGTGTCGAAACAATGAGAAACTTAAAATGCATCTTTCAAAATTTGTAATTCCGACGCGGCTAACGATGCGTCCGCCGCATACTCGCCTCGCCGATATTCTGTTGAAGACAACGTTGAAGCTGTTTTCGCTGATGCAATAGAGAACGCGCGACGCCGAAGCGTGGAGTTGGTTCAAGACAAGTCGGTCGCTGGCTGATTGATACAAGAACTGGCAAAACACACATTGCATCAGTCTGGATAAAGACGCTGCGCTTGCATGCGAACAAAAGAAATAAAGCTTTGGCAACAATATATTTCGAACTGCATTCAGTTTTGGCGCACAGACGCACGACGATACTCGCTAACTTCAATTTTTACGTCGCTCGTAGAGGTGTTGGTAAGAAAGGGATACGCAAGATAGGGCGAGTTACAAAACCGGCTAAAAGGTCACAAAACAGTAGCAGGCATAAGGCTCTTATTCCCACTAGCGGAATGCACTTACGGGTAGCTCGTGCAGTTAACCAGTGCAAGCGAGACTGTGTCATTACAAGAGCATCTGATGCATGTCACCCTCAAATGCCCGACCCGGCACGCCAAAATCACAGGTTAAGCCAAAAGCAGCATACACTGGTGATCTCGTTGTATCGACCCACAAAGAACTGCATGTCTGTACCTGACAGATCTCTGGCAGAAGCTGCTTCATCATCATCGAGTCTTCAGAAAGCGCTGATTCTTTCTGTAAACAAACAAGCATATGTCGGAACGATGGTTTGTGTCAGTGACGTGGAGGCAACGTCACGTGGTCGCTCAGCCGCGATGTTCTCCTCGATTAGAACGCAGGCTTCGCGGTCGCTAAGGTCTCACCAGGTAATCACTCAACGACCTACTTCCAAATATTTTTAAAACTCAAGCTGACTCCTGTATGCTTCATGCTGCTCAAGCAATGAATTATCTGATTACGTGTCCGCCGTAATTTGTAACATAGCGACCAGAGCCACACGTTTCCGCAACGAAAGCAACAATTACAAGCTCTAGCTTTAGATTCTATCTCAGGTGAAAGTGCCCTCGAGCTCAGCAGCCAAACAGTTTCGTAAAAACGTCTGTGGGCTTCGCTCAAAGAAGGTCGGTCTGGCCATCCGCAAAAAAATACCCTGACCAAAGCAATTCATGGCTGAGCGATTGGTATTATTGCAAAACGAAGGGGTAAAAATAGAAGGCGGCCGGTAAATTCCTGTGAGTAAGCGAAACCATAATCGAATGTCAGCATGACCTAAGTGCACGTCACGCATCATAAACTGGATTTGAACCTTCAGCGTTAGCGATCTTTTTTTCTTCGTGCAAATGAACTTTTGCACTACCTCCAAAAAATAACCAGCACGAAACCCGGCAGTTAATTAAAAGCGCACGACTCGAGGAGCGTACAAATGGCATAAAGGCTTGGGGGGAACCGATGAAAAGCAGCGCAAACTGTCACTGGACCACCGACAACGCTTCACATCGTAGCGATTGTAACGCACGACTCGCAAGCAAGTCACTCTGGTCAAAGGACTAGAACAAACATCCAGCTTCTGTTGCTCGTTAGTTGAAGGTACAAACTTCCTTGTCACGGAACAGGAGCTCGCACATACGAACGCCAAAAACGTGTTTTGCTGTTTGTTTACGATGCGCGCCCTGGGTGGAAGAAGCAATTGACTGCTTTTGATGTTACCCAAACATCAAAAGCACGCATTCGCCACAAACCCCTAACCTATTATTGTTTGTCAGTTATTTTGTTTCTCAGAGTTAAGGAAAAATGTTTGGCGATGACTTTGTTGCTGTGTGTCGTGTAATTTAAAACTTTTTGGCTAGATGTCAGATACCCACAACAAGCTACAGTACGGGAATAACTATAACCACTGAAAAATGTTGCACTTAGTTAAGACCTTAATTATTTTTCTTTTTCTAACCCACATGGCGTGAAGTCAAAAATTTCGCTTGACACCGGCATATTTTGAACGCACAAGCGACTCATAATCTCAACAAACTGCAATACAAAAGACGAACCGTAGGATCACCTAAAATCGGGCGACCAGCAGTTTTCCCGTGTTTCCTGCGAACAAAACCCCACAAACAGGAAAAAAACAACAAGAGACAAATTGCCATTGATTTCAATGGGAAGCATCACGATTTTGTTTGTAGGAGTTCTATGCCCTGTATCTGATGTGATGCAGTGGAGGTGGACACCCTACTATAGAAAAATGGCAAGAAAATCTGATGTGACGTTGCTTTGTGAGTAGACGAAACATTCGTTCCCTTGCCAACATTGTGACATCAAATTAAGTTATGTTCATATATGTTAACAATACCTTGTGAAAAAGCGGTTGTTTGTAGGCGTGCACACAACATAAAAGCACTTCATCAAATAGGTCTGGGACAGTTCGGCGACACTGAATCACTGATGGTGGTTGCAAGTGTTTTAAACAAAAAGTGTTCCGAAATAAGGATGATTCCTTGATCAGCGGTTTGGTTGTCACCCTCAGGGCCAGTGTGGTTTCCCTTCCGCCAGGAGTTTGGAAGAGCTTAGTGTGACCATGACCACATGTGTAAGTAAATATGGCTTGTGACATTTATTTTTGCTGGCATGAGGCGTTTGTGAGTTCACACAAAAGTTAAGCCTGGACAGAAATTATTGCTTGAACTTTCACGTAGTTATTCTGATTGCATTTCGTATTCCATAGCCAATCTAAGAATATAGTTGTACTTTCTTGCCATCAGTCGCCTGTCCGTGTACAAATATATTCGTACTTCCAATCCCATGCCAACAGTTGCCTGCCGGAGCACGAACTCCTGTTCTCACAGTGGGGTGCCAGAGATTGCTGCCCCTGGGCAAACGCAAACTCGCGATTCACGGAGCGGGATGCCCAAGGTTGCTCACAGGCAAACTCCAACTCACATACTTACAATCAAATGCCAAGTAAGCTTATTCTACAGATGTCTGACAAATTTTCTTGGCCACTTTGCCATGAATACCAACAGCGAAAGTTTTCCTAGACCAGTTATGCCCAGTTGAAGGTTTTATGCGACCCAGTTTAGGTGTTTGCTGTAGTAAAAGTATCCTACAGTACATAGTGACTACTTGTCCTTATTTTGATGATTTTGAATTTGACTTTTTTTGATAAGTTTGAATTTGAATTCGAATGTCTGTGACAACTACAGAGATATTTTAAGATGTTATATGTGTGTGACAAGCTACTATTGCATTTGTTTCCAAGTACATGTTTCACAAGACTTTCTTTCTTTCTATGTGATTTTAAGTACATCACCACACATATTCTCAAAGATAACCTAACATCAAGTTTTTGTCACCAACATCAAGCAAGCACCGTTTTCTGCTACAACCCATAGAGTGGCTTGTTCCTTGTATTTTCAGTATAATTATCACTTTCCAGACACAGATATTTCCACATCTATTACTCTCCAGACACAGATCTTGTTTTCCAGTGCAAAAGTCAGATGGCACGATACTTAAAGTGAGCTCAATCTCATACATCACCATCACTTGCCGACCTCACAAGTTTTTATTCAATGGATAGCAATTAGACAACATACTAAACTGCATCACACCCATGCTTTTGAATCAAGCTTGAGACAAAAGCATCCATTGAAATGTTTCAAAGACTGTGTTCTTGTATATAAAATGCCTAAGCATTGAAAAAGGTGACTCACATCAGAATAGGAGTGATATTCTTGTGGCAAGTACACTTTGCTTTATACCTATTTTGGACTCATTCTCATGCACAAAAGGTACCCCAGCAATACCTGAAGCACGAACAGCATCTAACACTGTCATCATATGCAACTAACATTAAATGTTGTACAATCCAAACTGCCCCTTGCTTTCAAAACGCAACTATGTATCCAAAAAATATTCAACCTTTTTACTTCATGATGCTTAATGCTGCTGTTGCCACAGGCTTCTGTTCAAAATAGCCTGTGACAAGCAACCTGACTTCAATGTTACCACTGCAAACTAGAGAATAATTGCTTTAATAACATGCTCAACAGGGTTTTGACAAACGCCATTTTTTGCACAGCAGAATGTGCCAAGGGTAATGTCTCTCCAGATTATTACTTGCACAATCAGTCAGATTGGCAAGATTGTTCTGTAAATGTTATCTCACACCTGCAACACAACACAGTTGACATGAGAAATAGGGTGAATCATTATACTTATAGTTTGAAAAAGCCATTAAATTGGCCCACTATGCTAGGAAATACAGAACACCATAGATAAATATTGTATATATAAGCACTGCATCAAACACAGCAATATCAAATTCAAACTATACCAAATTCTCAAATACTTTTCCTTACCACAGAAATGCATTTCTCCAGCAAATTAAGCACAATAATCTGTGATGTGTACAGGTTAACCTCTTGTCGCTCTCCATAGATTCTCTATAAAAATAACTCTTGTGACTAGTCAATCACATGCACAAAAGTCATAGCAAGATCACATTGGCTGATTGCAAATCCCGTGCATAAAAAGACCATTCCAGAAAAAACAATTGCAGAAAGTTCTTAGTTCACCAAACTAGGTTCATCATAGCTAGCAACTTTAAGACCGCACTTCCCATAAAACACCATTCTTCTTATTGTAATATTCACATTTACCAAGCTTGATTATCACAAACTAACAATCAACATTAAAGTCATTTACGAACAAGCTATATAGGATTTTAGGTATGCTACTTCACCTTATTTGGTCTCAACTTCCCTTGGATTTCAGAAACACAGTCAAAGATTTAAGAAATGCTGTAAATTTGTGATTAAGATATTGCTGAAAAGCACACTGAAGGCAAAAATTTTTGCACAATCAAGTATTCTTTTAAATATCATGTTAGCAAATTTATCTGATTGGATTGATTCAATTTGCATTGATTAAATTCAAACAAATTATTTTTTTTAAAGAGAAGAGATTGTTGAACAGTTTTTATGGAATTTCATCTGCTCTCTTCTCCACTAATGCTTATGCACTAAGTCATAAAAAGCAAAATCTGTGTGTTTTGTATCTCATTTACACTACGCTGGGGACTATCTGTTAATTAATTGGATAATAATAGCTAATACTTTTTGCATGTTTCAGAAAAGACACTATCTTATTATCAGCAAAACTGTTGAATTGTCATCAAAAATTTACTAAATGAAACACAGAGTTGGTTATGGTTAATGTAAAACGACACACCATAACTGTAATGTCAAGATGCTAAATCATTAAAAAGGGGAATTGAACACATCTTTGAATCAAACAACACTTAACAGATACTTCTTATCATGTTTAAAGTTGATTGAAAAGAGAATTAATAAAATGTTTTTGGGTTCAAAAATTTGTCATTTAGTGACCTCCACAGATATTACAAGTGTGATTTGAATGATGACTAAAAAAACAAACTCAAGATAACATTTGAAGCTGATATGATGCTGCAGCAATACGCATTCCATGAAGGTATGACACCATTTATACACTCACAATGCTTGATAGCTTCTTCAAGCTGCAAGTTAGTCCACTAACTACTAGCGAGCATTTGGTTTGGCTGATGTTGATCAGGCTTTCCTTGTAACTCTCCAGTTGAGCAGTCAGATCAGTACTTTGTGTGACCGACAACGCAAGCTGCAAAACATCAGTACTTTGTGTGACAAAAGTTAGATAAAAAGTACAGGTTGTATGTGGAGGACGTGAAGTTTGGACATTTCACTGTATTTCGGAGGCATTGTGTTGCAAATCCTTAAAATTGGTTCACGTCATGCAAGTGGTTGTCCGGACAGTTAATTTCATTCAAACCATCACCGTCAGTTTGACAGCCTTCTCAGTAATAAGGCATTTTTTGATTTGCATGAGGAAATTGAAAACTTTATGTGCAAATAATCATTTTCAGACAAGCTTGAACTTTGTGCAAGTTATGAAAACAGTTGGAAGTTGTCAATACTTATAACCAGGATGAAATACAATGATTACATTGGTCGCTTGATTTTGATTAAATTTGCCTGAATTGGCCGCTGAACTGAAACGAGTTTGACACCTCTGCTCTATAGACTCGTATTATAGCCTACTTTCCAATAAAAACTTGAGTCAAAAAAATGACTCCTAGCATTGGCGTCCAGGGCCTGATGATGTCATCCTAATGTAAAAAAATATGCATAAACATGCCCCCATCATGCAAACATTAATAAAAAAACAACATCCAAATCTAAAACAATTTTTTCCTTTGAAACCTATAGGACTTTTCCCATCTTGATACGGTTTGAACAACTCTCTAGCTCAATCGGCTGGCAAATTATGGCCTGGGGTGGAATGCACCCCAGGTTAGCATTTGCGGGGGTGGAATTTTACCAATTTTTCTTTTTTCAGCCATAATTTTGGCTCTAGATATGTTAACAAGCCAATCAAGACTTGGATGACAGCCTGGATTTAAAAAAAAAATGAGCCAAAAAAATGATCTGTAGGGTTGGCGCCCAGGGCCAGGTAAACTCGCCCACAAAGGTGAAAACAAACCCTCATCATGATGTCACCCAAAGAACACCCCACCACACCCAAAACAAAAACAAATTTGTTTTCACTGGAAGCCTTGTTGATTCCGTAGAGGGTTTGAACAGCTCCCTAGCTCAATCGGCTGGCGAGTGACAGTGTTCCAAACTTTGCCAGAACAGTGGCTCTTGCATTCCTTGAAGGTAAACCACCTGGTACCCGTGGATATCGCCGCAGGGAATCCACCTGGTACCAAAAGTGTTAAGCAACTGTCTCCATAGAAACGGCCAGAAAAGAAGGCCAAGATACTAAAATCACCACTGCAGGTTCCATGTTAAGTGGTTAATTTGCAGATTCAACTGATTAGATGGCAACTTTGCTTATTGGCCTTATAAACCAAAAAATAAGATCTTGTGTCAGTACACAACAGTTAATAGTGCTCTTAACACCTTCAGTGCCAGGTGGATTTACCTTTAACACTTTCACACCCAGGTTATATCAAGCGGTTCGTGCAAAAACAGCTGGATCGCACGTGGCTTTGCATGGGAATTTTTCCGGTCCAGTAAGCACTACAGACCTGGTCAAAAGACTCGGCAAGTCAAAAAAATTGTTTGGTTGGTGGGTGCAGATTTTTTGTGACGCCATAAGTGGAGGACTTGGTAGTACTTCGCTGAAGTTTTTATTGGAAACTAGGCTACAATTCGAGTCTTGATACTTTGGATGACCTGCTGGGGTTTTGGGTGCAAAAGTTATGATCCAAACAGGGGTTCCCAGCCTTTTTCTTGCCATGTGCCCCTTCAGCATTCCGACAGATGAGCATGTACCTTTTCAGCATTGAGACAGATGAATATGTACCCCTTCAGCATTTTCAAAGATGAACAGTACCCCTAAAATTTATTTTGACAAAATATTTGGTCATGATTATTCACATATATATGTAACAATGAGTATGTAATGATTTTTTTTTGAAAATAATATTCGTTGATATATGTATAAATTTTGGAAATAAATTACATATAAATATACTTTTCTCTTCTATTGCCAACATTAAATGTACCCCTTCAGATAGGGAAATGTACCCCTGGGGATACATGTACCCCAGGTTAGGAACCCCTGATCTAAAGTAATGAAAATGTTTGACTAATTAGTTAAGATAATTAATTAATTAATTTATTTTAGATCATAACTTTTGAACCAAAAATGGTAGAAAGTTGATCAAAGGCTCAATTGACTCGGACTCGAGCCTAGTTTCCAATCAAAACTTTAGCGAAATACTTTGGCCTAGCGGTTGGGCCCTAGGTCAGGGAACATGAGCCAAAACGGCCCAAAAACTACTTCACTTATGACGTCAGTCACAAAAAATCCGCAACCCCCAACCAAAAAATTTTTTTTCAAGTGCAGACTAGAAGACTGGCCGATCCGTTTGAAGGTTTGAACAGCTCTCCAGCGCAATCGGCGGAGGAGCTAGGGCGTCAATGAGGCAACTGACAACTGCTGTTTTTTGGCCAATTTCAAATTACGTGTATATCATACCCCAGCTCTCAAAGTGTAAAGACCCACATGAGCCATGTTTTACCATCACTTTGCAACTTCACAACTTGCCTGGTGATTGAGCTAGAGAACTGCTGAAAACCCTTAAAAGCGGTGAGTCTTCTGGTTTGCATTAGGTCAGTCGATTGTGGTAGAGAGTTGTTCAAACCCCCAAAAGACCCAGCAAGTTTAAGTTTTTTTGTGGATGACGTCACAAGTGGTGAAAGTTTAGGTCTTTTTGGCCGAGATTATTAGAAATGTTTTGCTCAAGTGTTTACTGTAAACTAGACTAAAATCTGAGTGTTTTGAGCCTTTGGTCAATTTTCTAGGGTTTCTGGTTCAAAACTCAGGATAAAATAACCAAAATTTGGACAAATCAATCTTTCCAGGAAAATTTACCCAAATTTACAGTTTTTAGCCATAACTTTTAAACCACAAACCCTACAAAGTCGAGTCATAACTTTTGAACTATAAACCTTAGAAAGTTGACTTAATCGTGTAGAGAATTATAGAGTTGTAATATGGCATGAAAATGTTGGCCCAGGTATCATTTCAAAGTAGAAGTATATCGTACACCTCCACCCAACATGTCAAGGTCACTTTCTAATCACAAGTACAAGACAGCTTTGAAACACAAACATGTTCACAACTGCATTACACACTCCAAAGCAAGCAGAATAACAGTGGTCGCAAATGTGGGAAAAGTTCAACAATTGATAAAGATGATTACTGTGTCACACACACAGTATGGGCACAAACCGTTAGGTGGTAGTATTTCGCTTAAGTTTTTACTGGAAACTAGGCTACAATCCGAGTCTTTTGATACTTTGGATGACCTGCTAGTGTTTCGGGTTCAAAAGTGATGATGTAATTTAGTAAAAATATTTGACTAATTAGATAATTAATGAATTTGTTTATTTTAGATCATAACTTTTAAACCAGAAGCGCTAGAAAGTTAATCAAAGGCTCAAAAGACTCGGACTCGAGCCTAGTTTCCAATGAAAACTTTAGCGAAACACTTTGGCCTAGCAGTTTGGCCCTAGGCCAGGCAACATGAGCCAAAATGGCCCAAAAACTACTTAACTTACGATGTCAGTCACAAAAAATCCACACCCCCACCCAAAAAAATTTTTTTCGAGTGCGATCTAGAAGACTGTCCGATCCATTTGAGCCCTTAAGCAGCTCTCTAGCGCAATCGGCAGAGGAGCTAGGGCGTTGGTAAGGCAACCGACAACTGCTGGTTTTAGGCCGAAATCAAAGTATGAATACATCATACCCGGCTCTCAAAGTGTTAACAGACATAGCCAGTGAACATGCTGCTCATAGGCAACCAATATCACCCACAAATACAGCATGGTCATATTACTGGATAAGGATTCCTTTACTCAACTATGTCAAGATGAGCTACAAATATATAAAAAACAATAATTATTTAAAGACAACTTTAAGCAATTATGAATTAAAGCATAGATGTTTACTGTCTTCAAATTTTCCATAATTAATTTCAGAATGACACTCATCTCTGTTTCATGTGTTGCTCTAAAAATCAGGCATTTTTAATCTACTATGGATATAGCCTTGAGTTTTATCCACATGACTCATCAGGTTGTCAGGTAAACCTACAGAAACCAACCACTTTCATAGAGAGTATGGATGTTAATATGCGATTAGACTTTAACTGGGAAACCATTTTTATCATGCTCAAGCACATTTGGAAAAAGGCCTTTAATCTAATATTGTACAACTGTGTCCTATTGTTCTATATAGGCGGTGTTGTATTCATAAGCATAATCACAACAAATAGTCAGGTGACGAAGATTAGTGTGGCAAGGACCGAAACAAGGTTTCAATGTACTCGCTTTGCACTACCTTTAAAAGGTCACAGATAGTCTATAGGTTGTCATCTCCAGACATTGTTCAGGCAGTTATTTTTGCAGTGATTGCTATACCGGTGTGGTGGCAGACCAATTTATAGCACTGTGCACAGTTGCACATCTACAGTGCAGCCTACAAAAAGGGGTCTGTCTTGTAATGGCAGCTCTTGATAATATATACATCAGAAAAGAATCAGATTTTCTATGTGTCTTGATACCCAATCAATCTTCAAAATGCAACAACAATTTTGAGGCAAGCTATCAGGCCTTCGAATTCGTCGTCAAAAAATAACTTCAGTGGAAACGAATCCATGTCACTTTGTGTGACACTGAAGCAGACCTAAACATCATTTAATCCTTACATAACCTAGCAAGTGCAAACAGCAGATCTACACAATTAAACAGCACAATTATGAAATCCCAATTGCGGTCTGTGGCCTCACGCCATGAAGTGAAATATGAAAAATATCGTAAAAGCTCTGCAAGTCTACGTCTGTGTGTGTCTGACAGTGAGCAAGCTTCTGAGAGGTTTGCTTGCAAACAGCACTGGCAGAGCCGCAGATTCCTGAACATGTGCATTCAATGCATATATGTATAGATCTGTTTTTTTTTTTCACTGAGACACGTAGGTCATTTGCGCCATTACTAAAAGTTTGCACAACAGGTTTCACTAATGTGTATTTTGAAACATTATGATCAAATTTACTTCCTTTTTATCATTTATGGCAATTAAGAAAACAATTGCGCTATGACTAAAAAAAAGTAGATATACATTGTTGTTTGTTTGCTTCAGTCCAGGGGTTTGCAACCAATAACCATGCAACACTTCTGAGACAAATGCATATAAGCAGATAGATCCACAGGCCACAGCTACCACGTGTCATGCTCTGCGCGGTAGACAACTCGCTGGCCACCTTTGGAAGACTGGCAATATATACCCTTTTCAAATCTGGATCATTTCGCATAACACAAAACTTCAGCTCTTGAGCCACTTTTGACCTGCGGGCCATTGGCTCCCCCCTGCTTCAAGCTATTTCAAAAGCACTGTCTACACAAGGTGGCAATGTGGTAGTTTTCTAATAAAAATTATTTATTTTTTCCAGCATGCTTAATTGTGACAGTCAGTTTGTGAACTAGGGATGCAAGTTTATACTCAACGTTTGAACATAATATTATTACAACTTTGAAATTTTCATGAAAAAAAAGGGTAACAATAATTGTTAACAAACTTACCAAATGATCAAATCGTTGCAGAATAGCAGTTATCCACTCTTTAGGATGGTCTACAGACATTTCGGACTTTCAAAAGCATTTATAGTACGAGTAAGCCTTCATCATGCAGTACATAACTTCAAAGATTATAGATTAGATGCTGTATCACTAACAGTAATGCAACACATACTGCAACAAAAAGCACACATGACAAGCAATATGGTGAAATACTGGGCTGTCTTTGGCTGTTCTCCAACACATCATGGCCAGAGTTTTATACTCATTTATAGGCATGCTTTCTCGGGAGACCAGTTGAGATCTCAAATTGTGACAGATCCTCAGGAAACTGCCAAGACAGAATACAAACACTCCACCCAGATCACTGATAAACTTACCACCAAAATCTACACTCAAAAACTCGATCTCGATTACAACCCCTCAGATCAGCTATATACCACACACACAAAAAACAGAATACGACAAGAGAAGAACGCAAAAGGCAAAAACAGCCGTGATGAATTATTGAAGGAGCTGACCCCTAAGTCACAACAACTAGTAAAAGGAGCAATGGAAAAAGGGGCATTTTCTTGGCTGTCAGCCTTGCCAATTAAAGCTATTGGATATGCACTAAACAAACAAGAATTCACAGATGCCGTTTGCACGAGACATGGATGGAAGTTGAAAGGCACACCACCCACTGTGCTTGTGGAGAGACAAACTCTGTGGATCACAGCCTCATATGTAAACTAGGTGGCTACACTTCAATGAGGCACAACTCAGTGAAGGACTCTGAAGCACAGATAATGAGAGAGGTCTGTAGGGACGTTCAGACCGAACCCATGCTTCTGCCAATCAATAAAAATTACTGTGAAAGAAAAATCAACACTGCTGACAATGCAAGGTTAGATATCTCTGCGAGAGGACTCTGGAATAGCTGTGAGAAAATTTTCTTTGACACAAGGATCACACATCCTGCCTCAGAGTCTTATTCTGGGAAGTCCCTATCAGAGATCTACCAAAGACATGAAAAAGAAAGGATAAGTACAACCAAAGAGTGATTGACGTTGAGAAGTCCTCTTTCAATCCCCTTGTCTTTACAACAAGTGGAGGGATGGCACCAGAATGCAACAGAGTCAACAAAAGACTGGCAGAAAAAATAGCTGAAAATGCAGGGAGCCATATGCGTCTGTCATAACATACATAAGGACAAAGCTATGAATTGCCATTTTGTTAAGGAGCATCCTCGCTGCAATACGAGGATTTCGAGGCAAGCGGAGTGATCTCCACCTCCAGGACCTCACGGACATTGACTTCAGCCCAATTCCTCGGCCCACAATCATACAAAGGTGAATGATGGTGTCAATGACATGACACTGGTTCTACCTGTAAAATAAGTGGTTAATTCACGTAAGTTGTGACTTTTGTGAAAATCTACCTTAGAACTAAATACTTCTTTGAAACTTACTATACATATTTTGTTTTTCATGCACCTAACCCCTAGTATTGGAATAATGTTTGCTGCTAATATAACTGTAACCTGTCCATACCTTTGCCTCTTCAACTTCGTTTGGTGACACCATGCATCTGACTGGAAACAACTCATACATCAACCCACCCCACTGTGGTCTGTGGGAAATTTTATATTTCTTCATGATTTGTATGTATAGACTTTGTTTTCTGCCCTTGCTACTTTTGTTTTTGTAATGAAATGTGTTAAAATGCATTGCTCTCTGCCTCATAACCCCTATTGCTGCTTGCTTCCTTCACCTGTGTGCTTGCTTCACCTGCTCATCTGTACATTACATACCATTACCAACTCTTCACCCATTGCTTGCCCACCATGATAGTGGTGATGGTGACCATCATCTGTGTTGTTATGTTGATGTCTATTGTGTGTTTTATTTTAATTTTCGCTGTATTTCTGTTTTTTTCTCTGTGCATATGCTTCTTTCTTGCTTTTCTTACTTTTTATGTTTGTGTAGTTTCTAAAACTTCCATTCTTTGTTAATTTTGTTAATATCTCAAATGTCAGAAACAGCAAAAGCTAACCTAATATCAACTATAAGTGACTAGTACTCCACTGCCCTTTAGCTGGATAGGATATACCAATAATATACATTTTCCTAATACTTCATTTGCCTAGTATTGTAGTACACCATTTTGGAAAACTTGGCCTTGTGATTTTACCCTTTTGTTGGCTTCCAAGTCAAGGTGACGTTGGCCCTTTTTCATCCCAACATTTGTGTTGGATGCGAGGAAAATAAACATGTACAAAATATAAACAAAATGCATAAATAATAGTGTTTAAGGAATCGGATATTTTTGCAATCCCAATCCAGTCCAGTATTGTGATAATGTAATCCAGTCCGATCCTAATGCGGTAGTTCTGTCCAAATATTTTATGCAATCCTGTTTACATCCGAAAAAATTATGATTAAGCATTTACTGCAGTGATCATCGCAGTTTAAATATCCATTTCTGATCCGGGAAATTTTTTTTAACCACACTGATCCGGATCTGAATTGCAGAATCCAGTTGGATCGCCATCCAGGAACGGGACCATGTTCAACACTGATAATAAGTACATACCAGAGGTCAGAGGTTGCCGAAGTCACTTTTTCAGACTCCGACTATCCCCCTGTTCCAAAGTTTTATAATCCAGTGTGAAGCAAAATTTCTGACTTGCGAAGTTTCTGATTTCAAACCATGTGCGCATCAGAGGTGAGCATGGACAGGATTGGATATCCTGCAGGATACATGCGATTTTTTCGGATCAGGATTGGATCTGGATATTCATTTTTGAAAAATTTTAGATTACGACAAGATCAGGATTTTTTTTTGATTTCTATAACGAAATTTCCAGGCGAGTGATTCAAGATGTCACAAATTATGGTGGTAGTGTTTTCTCAACTATGGTTTTTATATGCACAAAAAAATCAAAATTATTTGGTCAGTATGTGTTGCACTCATCAAATATCTTCTACCAGTCGGCATTGATAAATTTTAACAAAGACAAGAAGACGTTTGCTTTCGCAATGATCATTATCAAGCAGTTGTTAACCAAACAGTTTTCAATTAATATTAGCGGAAGGCGAAGCGCCGTGTAATGTTGTCCTCGAGAATATCACTGATTATGCCCATTGAATAAGTCAAAATCAACAAAAAGTATGTAATTGGATTCATAGGATCAAATCAGAGGGTGCCAATAGCCAAATTTTGCCTTTAAAAATACCTGCGTTTCTTTTTTAACAACTCGTCGATAAGCATCTCAGGATCAACTGTCACATCACGATTGTACGTCAAAAAAGCCAATCCATCAGACGATTTTGCCCAGGCCCGTAACCAGCTTGGAACACCAGGTGGGGCGAAGAGTTTTCTGAGAGGGGTTCAAAATTTTAAAACTATGTCCAATACTTTTCAATATGCCCAACAGATTTTTGTAGGGGAGGGCGAAAAGATTTGCAAGGGGGACTTCGCCCTACTTTCTCCCCTGGTTACAAGCCTGTGTCCAATACTTTCAAAGTATGTTCAACACATTTTTAAAGGGAGGGGGGATTTTGCCCCATATTGCTGCGTAGATCGGCTAGCAACTGTTGAAGCGTTCAAAATGAACGTTCATTTCTTGCTGCTGTGAGTTGGCAACGTTGCAAATAAGTGCAACAGTGTGTGAATGTTTGAGAAAAAGACACAGTTGGAGTGTCTTTATAAGGTTTAACTTGCAGCTCAGAGTCTGGGTTACTAGCTCAGGGGCTAAAAGAGGGGGGTCCAGCAGGTACATTGTTCCGGGGCCTGACAGCTACGGAAGGACCTGAAACAGGACAGGCTCGTAACCAGCTTGAGACCCCAGGGACTTACTGCCCGCACATGGCTTACTATTTTTCTCTACCGTTGTTAGTCATTTCACCAAGAGTTAGTTTTTAGTTGGAGAATTTTTTTCAGCCATTAGCATCAACTAGTTAGATGCTTAAACGTCTTTTTAATTTTTGAGTAAACACTTATTTCATGAGTCAGTTTTTTTTGTCGCCACTAGTATTCTTGATGTCAGTCAGTTTGTTAGGATGTTATGATTTATGAGCTTGTATTACGAAATTTTGCTTGTAGTCTTGAGTTTGTTTTTTCTCTGCTGTTGCTTACTCCGACTGTCGTGAGTTGGAACATCACGTTGAGAACCGAAAACTGTCAAGTGATGGTTTTAGCTGCTGCAAAATTTTATTTTCAACAGCAACTAACTGCTGGAGCTGCCTGTTCGGGTGCTTCAAAAACATTCGCACTCAGCGATTAGCGCTGTTTCACAAACATTCGCACTTGACAATTCGCGCTGCTTCACAAACATTCGCACTTGTCACATTTCAAACCGCCGGTTAGGGTAAAACATCTGTGAACGCATGCTACTGCAGTGTACATAAATACATACTCAGAAATGTTTTCACTGACTTAGAACATAATGATGGAGAGATTTTAAGATTTCTGCTTTAGGATAAATATATTTTTCCACAGCAAGTAGCTGCTTCAGCCGTGTGTTCGGCGCTGCTTCGGAAACATTCGCATTGTTCAGATTTCTAATGACCCGTTAGTGTGAAGCATTTGTGAACGCATGCCATTGCAGAGTGCATAAATAATTACTCAAAAACTTTGTTACTGAGCAAAAAACATATCATGCAGAGATGTGACCTTTCTTTGCTTGAGTTTAAATATTTTTTTCGGCAGCAAGTAAATGCTTCAGCCGTTTTTTCGACGCTGCTTCACAAACATTCCTTCTTGGCAGATATCAAATGACCCGTTAGTGTAAAGCATTTCTGACCTCATGCCAGTGTCATGTGTATAAAAAATTAGTGTGAGTTGGACCATCATGCAGAGAGTTTACGGTTTCAGCTGCTGCAAAATTGTTTTATATTCAACAGCAAGCAACTGCTGGAGCTGCCTGTTCGTCTGCTTCAAAAACATTCGCACTTTTGGCAATTAGCACTGCTTCGCAAACCTTCGCACTTGGCAGTCTTCAAATGGCCCCCGTTAGCGCAAAGCCTTTGTAATGCAGGAAGGGCATCGCGAAGAATAACACCCGTTCATTTGCGAAAAAGCAGTAATCCAGTGATCGCGGCTTGTGATCTTTTTGCTGCTTCCCAACAATACATATCAATGGAGATTTAGAGATCAACAGAGGACAATGAAAGATCCTGCCAACTATAGCCCACATTGCACCCTTGCCCCTCGTTCTTCACCATCGCAACAACGTCAAGCACCTGAACGTGTGTGCATAACTTCACAAATCTCAAACCATGTTTACGACCAGCTGATAAAAATGTTGGAGTTTTTTTCCTCTCGCATTACAATCTTGACATGCGACCACTACAAGGTAATCACATGTTCTGTGATATTCACATTTTTTATGCAGCAACAACGACAACGGCAAAAGCGTTAAATTTCAGCATCCAAGAGCTGGCAATTGTCGAATGCTCAGGGCACATGCAAGTAAAATTTTGAGTTGTTTCTTTGTGCAAAGACAATTTTGTGTTGCTTTTTCATGAGAAAAAAAATTGTTCGTGTTTTTTTGTGGTACAATGTGTGTAATAATTTTTCTTTCGGAGTTCAGTTAGTGCAACGAAAATATCTATGAAGGCAAGGTTTTACGCATTTATGTCTTAAGCGAAATAAGTGGTATATATAATACAGAGGTGTAGGAGAAAACGCTATAAGCGCAAGAATATGGTCACGAAAATCAATGTGTGCAATCAATTGAGCAGTGTGTCTGGTTACCAGATAAGCATAGACGAAGTAACATGGAACCTATCGATTAGGGAGTTATGGGCCTCAGACGAGGAAGATTTAAACAAGCCAGCGAGTCTTTAACGCAGTGTTTCTCAACCTTTTTAAGACACGGACTATTTTCGGACCAGTATAAACCTTCGCGGACTCAAGATAAACTAAGGCTACGAGAATGATACAAACACTAGTTTTAGCAAATTCAGTTCATCGTCC
>Ga0210059_1005079_pt1 | contig 21150 bp, 16 predicted proteins | sample Ectturendosymbi2_FD_188042 | JGI IMG/M metagenome (GOLD analysis project Ga0210059, IMG submission 188042) | Ecteinascidia turbinata endosymbiont from Florida, USA - Sample 2 (SPAdes) (version 2) | ecosystem: Host-associated > Tunicates > Ascidians > Unclassified | place: Key West, Florida...
TTATTCGCTTATGCTGGACTAACTGACAGGTTTAGACGCGCGCGCGGGTTTTTGTACAACTTAGCAAGTCTTCTCAAGCTCATCCGATCAGAAAAAAACAACGTGTTGATTTTGGAATCTTTTTTATATGATCAAGAACAAAAGCAATTTTCCAAACAAAAATGTGGGAAGTGCTCTTAACAAATGAACGAAAAAGTGAAGAAAAATTCAAAAATTCCGCCAGTAGACGTCATTGGTGGTCGGTTAAAGGTTTAAACAGAACCTCATTTCAAACTTGTGATTCTATCTGCAATAAAAGTAAATTAGGTTGAGACATGAAATGTTTCTATTTTCATTGCAGTTTTCAGCCACATTAATCAACCTTGCCCAAAATGCGCAAAATTTTTACGAAAATCAGGCACATAAGGTAAACTTGCCCAAAATGGGCAAATGCTTTACGACAATTGTTGGGCAATCAGGTTGATCGCGGCACTGCTATTGACTTTCATGTCTCACATACGGCCAATCCCGTCGCCACAGGGGGGATTTGGTGGGCTAAGCCCACCCAAACAATGCACCAAGCCCCCAAATTGAAATATGAAAACTATAACTTAGTGGAGTGTTGTCAATTTGTACAATGTCAAGGCATTAACAGGGAAACAAAAAACTCACACTAACCACGTCGGGTGATTTTCATCCCAAACTCACACTAACCATAACGTCGTGTGATTTTCACACAGGGACCACGTTGCCACCACTCCTGTCTGGGTGGAAATCACCCAGGGTTAGTATTCCAGTGATGTGGGTAATCTTTACAGAAAACTTGAAAGAGACCAATGCAGACAAGTGCTCCCCATTGTTGGCAGTTGACACATGAACCTAGTTTTGTTCTGTTTTGATGGTGGGCAGGTTCCACAGCGTTGTCTGATCTCAAAGTTCATATCCTCAATAAAATGCTTTGGCCTTTTACCACAGGTGCACGCACAACAAGGAGCAAGCCTTTTTTGGCTTAGCCAGAGTTCTAGAAACTTCAATTAGGAAAAGAGAAGCACAAGGTTCATCATGTCCTCAATGAAATGCTTTGACCTTTCACCACAAGTACACACACAACAATGTCGGGGCCCTTTCTGGCTCCAGTTTCTTTCCTCTGACGGAGAAGGCGTCACACATTCTCCTGCCTATTTCTTAATGAAAACCACGAGCTGAGCGGGAGCCATTCGCGCCAAATTGATTTGTGTCGTCAGGGCTTGCACTTGTGTGACCTACTCCCGTGCTGGCTTCGGTCAAAGGTCGCTGGCGTGGCTTGCTAGTGAACCTACATGCACCAACTCCTTTTGCCCAAATTGGTCAAGGTTACCTTAGCAGGGATCTTTGTGAAGGAATTTTGTCACACCTCAGGTAACCATGGGTCAATTTGGGCAAATTTTTGTTCCTCATCGAAGACTGCAAACTTGTGCAGATTTCGATAGTACTGCTCGAAAGAGCGTCTAAAAAAATGCAGCTACTGAAAGAACCAGCTTTCTACGTGAACGTTAACTAATTTTTCATTTAGGCAGAAGAACCGTTTGCCCAAATTGGGCAGAGGTTACCTGAGCAGGGTTAAGCTCCAAAATAAAGCTGTAAATATAATAAATCCAACTAACACGGGATCACTAGAAGAACATTTCCAGCACTTGAACATCTTATGCCTTCCCAAACTACATAACTTTTCAGTAGGCAAATTCATGCACTCTTATCATAACAAACTGCTTCCAAATCACTTTGATGAATATTTTATTCCACTCAGCTCAATCCATTATCATTCCACAAGACTAGCAACCTCTAAAAACCTGTTTTTACCTAGAGTTAACTCTTCCTCAGGAAAATGTTTTCTTAAATGTATTGGCCAAAAAATATGGTCTTCAATACCAGACAATATTAAATTTTCAACCACCTTTACCTTCAAATGGAAACTTAAGAAACACCTCCTACATGAAAAAAATTCCCAATTATGAACTTTAGCAACATTTCCCTTGTCCAGAACAAATAATGTGTATTCTAGTATTCTGTACCTCTGTTTATTTTTGTGTATATTTATTTTATCGCATTTTCTGTGTGCACATTCTATGCTTTTCGGCATGAAAGCACACTTTTTGGTTTCTTCTGCTTTGTTTTCCTTTGTACCTCATTAATTAGTTTGTGTAACTTTTTTACTTTTTTTTATATTTTTAGAATTTTTTGTATTGCTAAAAATATTCTAACCACACCAAATTCCTTCACTTAAATTCGATCCTCTCATCTGTGTACATAGGCATGCGGTTTCACCTGTACATTTTCTTCACCATGTTCTACGTTCATTCGTGTTTGTTTGTTGTTTTTTTTTTTTCATTGTGCTTATTTGATCTCCAACTGTTGTTTCTCAACACTTGTCAAAAAGTGATAAACGGGGTTGGTTGACTAGATGACCGCCACGGTCTTTCGCCAATCCTATATGACGCAGCACCCCTCTTTGTTGACACTGATCAGCCATTGTGCCATTTTGTTTTCATTTGCTCTAATGTTCGCTAATGGTTGGTTTACTGCATGCGATGGCTTTTATGGTGCTTCTGCTTGTTGACTGAGTCATATGAAACAATAAACCATTACCTCGCTAAATATGACTAAGTGGAACGCACATGTAGCACATATGGCTAACACATGAACATGGTGGGGGGCCCTCTTTGGTGGGAGACCCTGGGCCCGGGCTCCTTGCCCCCCCCCTAAATCCGGCGCTGTCACTACTGCATCACCTAAAATAGGATTTTGGCGGTTTGTAGATCTTAAAAATGAAACAAGTGTTAATGAAAGCTGCAATCAGGCGAAAACAGAGCAGAATCTTAAGACACTTGAGTGGAATAAGGCCTTGAGAAAAAAATTATTTTTTGTGCAGATTTCCCAGCCTTGCAGCAGCAGCAGCAGTAATAGCAGGACGTCTCAGCAGGTCCACTCTGATGGAACTAAGTCAAGGCCGTCATACAACAGCTGTGATCACTGGGGTCCATACGAAGAATGCGAGGTTCGATTTGCGTATTGTTGGGTGGAGATTAGCTCAGTGGTAAAGTGTACGCCTCTCAACTGGAAGGTTGTGTGCGATCAACAACTCACTGAGTGCTCCTTGGGCAAAAGTGTTCACCTCAACCGTCCTGACAAAAAGCGTTGATCAGGCTTCGGCCGGCAGTCGTTAGATGTACCTGTCGCACATGCGTGAGATCATATAAAAATAGTTTTTAATAGAACAGCAGCGAATGATATTAACATTCCTTCTGATTCATGGAAATATTATTGGAAAATACCATAAGAGTTAGATTTGTGGAAAAACCATCAGTTCTGAAGAAAAATCCACACTAATACTCGTTTGACAACTGTTTGACAATTTTGTTTCCTAGCCTACACAGAAAAACAGCAGGCCGAATGATCAGTTCAGACTTGATGCAAGTGCAAGCAATCTACCGAGTAATCACGTCGATTTTCTGGAGCAATACGAAGAGTATCAGGTTTGCATTTGTGATGGTATTACTTGGATACTTTCGTGTGACATGTCTCCATTCTTCAATGCCATTAAAGATTGTGGGTCAGCTGCACATTGCAAGGTTAGTTTGGTTTTGCCATATGTCTACTGGAAAAATTAAGGCAATAGAAAAATTTTAATCCACAAAAAGATATCTTTAGGTCAAAGTTAGACAAAAGATTCAGCGAAGGACGTGCAGGGGCTAAAACGGTTTGATCTGAGTTAAATGGCCTGGATGCTCGCTTGAGTTTCTGCAGCTATCCTTGAAATCGGTGTTTGATCTTGATTTACAAACTTCGACATGATGGTTTTCAGAAGCATTTTTGATATCAATGGCTTTTTTCTGCAGCAATCCATCAAAATGAGTGTGTAATTTAGAATGCAAGCAAAGTCAGTGAAAAACACAGGTGGGGCAAATTCTCAAAATAGTAGAATGTATATTTAGGAAATAAGACCAACAATTTAAATTGTACAGTTGTAATCACAAAAACTTTTAACAAAGGTTTGATTTTTCATTTGGTTCAGTTGACAGTTTAATTGATGCCAATGTGCATTAAAGTCAAATAAAATACACTCATTGTAAATTAGAACTTTGATGAGTTAAAAAAATTCATTGTGTTGGTGTTGACAGCTGAACTTCGTTTGACAATGCGCTTGGAATGCTGTTAACCCCATTCTTTGATTAACTCTTACATACATGAAAGTTTGCTGCTGTTTTTACGCGGGATCCGTTTCTCCGTTAAGTTGATCACGATAAAAAATCAGATATACAGAACAGTGGTTTTGCTGTTTCGATTAACGCCCTCTTATGCCATGGCTGATGACTAAAACGGTCTTCCTGCAGCGATGGTCAAAATGTCCAGCTAGCGTTGCTCTGAAGCAAATACACTCCAGATCTATTCTTTCAACTTCAAGGCAGGCCTTTTACCGCTGACCTATCGCAGGTTCAAATCACAGTATCGAAAATAACGTTTGCTAATTCCCTCCAGGGTGTAAAAAAACCTTAAAGCCTAATAATATTTTTGTGCAGCACACGCAGCCAAGCTGCAGCTCTGGTAGTCACTTGCGCTCTGGTCCCATTCACCCTACACGACATTTCCTGCGGTACGAGCACTGTGGAGATTATGAAGAGTATCAGGTTCGTTCAACATTTATCTTGAATACTCTCTTTTAGTTGAACACAGGCGTTATTGTGGGTTTCATGTAAGGCAGCACTGTATTATGGGAATGTAAAAGCTTAATAGAATCTGCATATAGCCAAGGGGGTTCCGAAAGGATCCACTAAACCATAACTGTGTGGTTCAAAAAAGCTTGATGGATGAATAATTTCAACAAATAAAATTATTCAATACAATGGATTTTTCTATTTGCAAGATTAGTGCGCATATGTTATTGAACTTGGATGGCGCGGTATGAATATTTAACTGAACATTTCACAAAAGTTGATAAAAAAATTTTTCAAGATAGAAAGTTGTGAATGTTGTTCTTCAGTGAGCATTCTCTTGATACCATTCCTTTTTTCAAACCTATTCAGTTTGAAAATAATCTTGTTTTTTGAATAAATTGGGAATGTACATAGCCAGCTGATAACCTAAAATAAGCTAAGAATATATTGAACTACGGAATATATGTTCACCACATTTGCTTCAATTCGTTCGTCAGGTGCCATGCAGACAGTCGTATCACTCAGGAAAGTCTTGGAAGCAAGAAGTCGCTACTATGTCCAGGGTTTCGACACTTAAAAAGGATGAGGTACAGGATGTAAGCGTTTTTGTGGTACTTAAACGTAAAATCTGTTTTTTGTGCCCTGATGTGCAAATACAGAAATCATCTTTCTGAATCCCTAATGGTGGTTGATTAAAAAATGATTGCCCATGCAAGACAACATCATAAAAATGATATGAAAAAAATTTGTTTTGGTTAAAAGTGTTTGATAATACAGAGCGTTTTTTCTCCTAACTGGAAACATTCAGATCTGCTTAATTAGTTTTTTTGGAGTAAATTAAACACAAAGGAAAATGATTTTTTTTAGTTTTAAGAAAGCTGCTAAACAACCAATTTGTTCATTTTCCTGTTGTAAGTGTTTTCTCTGTTTAGGATTTCATCAAGAAATTGGATTCTGTCACCAATCAGTGGCACTGCACATGCGTCTCCAAACAGTGTCAACACCGACCGCTGATTTGACGCTGTACATTTGTTGATATTTCATGAACCTCACTGACCCCTGTTTGCTAGTGTAACTTTAATTTCAGGGAGTCATTGTGAGCGCATGTCTATTGTCATGATCACTATCAAACTTATGCTTTATTTAGAATAATACAGAAAAAAACAGGCAGGAATGCGTTTTTGTATTAGTTTTATGTAGCAGTGTTAGGAAGATTTGATTTCTGTTGTTTGCGCTGCATTTGTTTTCATATGCTACTGTGGTACTGACTTTGGTAGCTGTTTCTGACTTTCAGCGTAAATGCTTTAACTTAGCTCCATGTCTGGGTGTCTGCTCACCGGCGAAAAGATTATTGGGGAACACTTGCCCATCTAGCGTATAAAAACACTAAAACCTGTCGAATCAGGGCTGAGCCTACAGCAAAAGAAGGATGCAGGGATAAGCTACTGAGATTTTATGACAAATGAAAAACTCAGTGCGAACAAGTGCAGCTTCTTAAGTCGTTTCACTCCTTCTTATGACCAGTAGTTGCAACCAGGGACGGATTTAGGAAGCGCGGGGCCCTAGGCCATCTTAGGTTTTGGGGCCCCATGCAAGTGTGACTTATTTGACCGTTTGTATGAAAAGCGTGAACGTATGCCCCTCTTATGTGTAGCGCCCCCTCAAAAATCTAACTTTTTTGTGCCGACTTTGGTTCTATAATTGCCTTAGATCTTCAACAGAAATTAAAGCCTTTCTTACATTCTTTAAAAACAAATGGCATTGCGATCTTTTCTTCGAATTTATAGCTCTTTCGTGTAGTTTTAGAAGTTATCTTCGTTAAGTTTCCTTCGTTAACTCCTTTTCTTATAGTAACTAGTAACCACATATTTTTTGAACCAATTTATGCCGTTTTGAAGTTGTCTTTTTCCAAGCAATACAAATTATAGTGTTTTTATCCTCTGGTCTATACCATAGGCCGATGCTTAACAGCATGAAGACAAGTTTTGCACAGAAGCAAAGTATTTTCGCAACACCCTCAGCTAACCATACGAAGTAAACCCAATGTAGACACGTTTTCCCCAGTGAAGCTCAGGAGAAACTGTTCTTGATGATTTAATTAACATACACAGTTTCAACAAGCAATCTCTGTTTGCGGGTAATCTAGTAAAAACAACCAAACGTAGGATCTAATATCGACAATCTTGCTTTTTATCGGAGTCTTGCAGTTTCTGGCGGTCTTCCATTGTTGTGAGCTTTTTGTCAGTAGAAAATTGAACATCAATAAAGTACCTTTTTTTCTTTTTCATTCTTTTTTTGTAACCGCTTTCATACAGACCGCCTACATCTCTCTCAAGCCCAGATGCACAATATTGTCGTGTTGCTACTGTACTGATAAGAGTCTAGAGTAGACATCTGCATTTCCGCCAATTTCAAGGTAAATTGTGAAGTTATGCCTCTGCGCAGTTTTGCAAATTTTTAGTCAAAATTGAGTCGTCACAGGAAAGGGTTGCGCGGGGTCCTCAAAAGTGCGGGGCCCTAAGTCATGGCCTATGCCTAAATCCGTCACTGGTTGCAGTCCTGTCCTGACCAGTAACTGCAACAAAATCAGGTCCAGTGGCGTAGCCAGCCCAAAAATTTGGGGGGGACAGAAATGTCTGATTTTAGGCGAATAACACTATTTTGCTTAGAAAAACACCTCTTAAAGCACAAAATGACTATATCTTATAAAAATTGGGGGGGATGGCCTTTTTGGCCCCCCTGGCTACGCCTATGATCAGGTCAGTTGTTTTTCTGACTTGGTGTCTGGGGACGCTCTACCCGGTTGTTTGGATTTGCTTGCGAAGTGCATGATGCAAGGAAAAGTCTAGTGGAACAGTAGGGAGCAGGAATTTAGGTGGGTTAAAATAACATGAACAATGTAAAGGAAACTATAGTCGACACAACCTTTTGCAGTTGCATTAGCTCCAGTTGCTTCGACTGACCTGTTTTTGAAAATAAAACGATTTGGCAAGTTAGGATTTTTCTTTCTACCGCTTTTAAATTGTGAAACAAAGAAAACTCCACGGTGCCTCCGTCCTCGCTTTAGAATACAAGCGGAGTATGATAAATCATTTGATAAGCTTGAACATCTGTTTTCCTGCTTGATTTCATCTGATCTGAAATTCAGAGATCTATACTGAAAAATTTAGTTTAATTTATCCTCCAAATTAAAATACAGCGCATCTTGTACATGTTAAACAATGAAATCACTGCTGGTATATTTACATTTTCCATAACATTGCACAATTCGTTTAATCGACCTGTCAGATTGACTTTGTTGGTGCAAGATCATATTCAACTAACTTGCATGCGCTCACAGAAATGGAACAAATGGTTTCAACTTTCGTACGATTAATTTAAAGAATAGTTTTTGACAATGCAACTGTCTGCAGTGTTCATATGACCACTGTAATTGCAAAAAATGTTTAGTTTTTTGGATTACATTTTTGTTGATTGCCTCCTTATTTTGTTGCATAGATGCGGATGTTGGCAAAATTCATATTTCACTGGTATCTACTTCGTTTGGGTGACAAAACTGAGCTGTACTGCTTCCATCGTGACAGGCTTTCTCTACAGCTCTTCACCTTACGTTGATTACCTGCAAGATGCAAAAATGTCAAGCTGCAGTAACCATCGGTGACGCTATGCTTCACTAAAAATTGGCGTTTTTCTGCCATTTGAGAACTTCTACCCAAGCTTACATTTCTGCTGATCATGGAAACCAGTGCCAGGTACATAACAATATTGTTTCACGAATCACCAACAACCAGCACACATTACTAAAAAGATTTTATAAATAATACCGAGGTGTGAGTGGAAACAGCCTTCGGTCCATATATCTTAGAAAAACTCTGTTTCAACGACCTTTGCTGACCTGTTAACGGGGAATAGAATTGCGTTTTTCTTCAGAAAATTTTAGCCACTTCTAACCCTAAGTAGAAAGTACTGGGTAATGAAATAACCTAAAGTGACGTTTTACACTGACCTGTCACTGAAATTTCAACGCTCTAATTAAGATTCGACAACCATTGCACGGTTTTCTTTTCCCCGATGACAACACGTGTTATGGTGGCTTTATATTTTTGCGATATAAGAGTAGATTAAAAATATCGTTAGCGTTTCACAATGAAACGAAAAAGCTATGGATGGCGAGGTTCAAATTAGAAAAAATTCAATACACGAAGACTGTTCGACTGCTGTCAATACCCTACACCAAATTTTCCAAATAAGAGTGTTAAAAACCAATGACCGAGGTTACTTTGAACCGACTTGAAACATCAACCAAACGCGCATGAAAAAAGCAATTGTTATGCCACCACACCAATTGTTCATGTGCTCACTTCTTACCGTTGTTGAGTGGTTATAATTCTTGCACATGATGAAAGACAATTCAGGGCAAAAAGCGCCAAACATGGCAGCCGGTCTGCGCCGCTCCTTCGTGGAGTTACGTAACGAAAAACCAGGTGCTTGGTCAATCAAATTTACTAACATTTGTACTGCAGCTGTTAGGAGATTCAGTAACACAAATTAATTATCCTCTTCACACAAGCTTGCTTTTTATTCCTGGCCCTGCATTTCATTCACCTGTCGTTTTCACAAATTTGGATAGCTTGTCCATTTTTTCTGCAAAACTATATTTCATTTTACAAACGCTACTGAATTCTAACGGAAAGGATGAAAAAACTAATAACCAGCAAAATTTCTGCCCTCTGTTTGCATCTTAACGTTGCTATCTTAGCATCCTAAAACGTTTGAACCTCTAACGCAGTGGCGGATCCAGCCAGTAAAGTTAGGGGGGGAGGGGGGCGATTTCAGTAATATTAGGTAGTCAAGTCTCATTACGGCTTCACTACTGCAAGAGAGATGAAATATACTTCACAACACTGCTGTGACAAAACAATGGACGATAAAATGGCCTTTTATGGCGAATGCTGTTTTCCGAATTGTACAAAATCATTGTGTATATAATTACTTTCGTAGTTTTGGGGGGAGCGCGATCGCCCCATTCTCCCCTCTGGATCCGCCCTGTTCTAAAGTTTGGAATATTTAGTTGAGAAATCTTTGTTTCTCTTCAGTCTGCATTTTTTTGTTCCTCGGATATATTTTATTAGTAAGGTATAGTTTCTGAATTTCGCCTTTTGAGTCACAAAACACAGAAATAAATTGATGATGCAAGTGTTCCGTACAGAAAACTACAGAAGACTGAGTCATTGATGAAGTTTAAATGTAAGCACACAACGATTATTTTAAATCTGCGTACGGCATACAGAAAATACTAGTTACGATTTTATAAATGATATTTACATAGAACGTTTGAAAAACTCAAAATACTAACAAAAAACACAATATTGTCATTCAAAAATACAATGAAGTGCACTAGATGAGATCTTGTTTAAAAAATTACTTTAAGAAATACGGCAGGAAATGCACTTGTTTTCTGACATTGCACGAGCACTTTAAACTCAGAAGGACTGCTCTGTTGTTTGTGATTAAACCCTCAGCTTTGAACAGTGATAGCATCAGTTTCAGTCCTTTGTCATTGTCGAACCCCCACGAGTAAAGCAAATAAAACAAGGAGTGTCGCGTCTGATTCACAACCAGCATCGCCCTAATGCTCTCATTTCTCCAACTTGTACCCAAAGACATTTACGGTGCACTATCCATACAACAGTTTGTGCTCCGCTATATACGAAAAGATTGCTTGAGATTAACACAGGCAGCAGATTCGTGCAAAGCAAACGACTGTCAGTACCTGCTGCTGCAGCTGCTGGGCAGAAAACACAGGCCCCACAACTACATGTTCCTGTACAAGCAATAGATGGCCACAATCATAGTTACCAACCAGGACACCGCGCAAGTTACTCTTTAAAACTCTCAAATTATAGGCTAGACAATTTGAATGCGTCTCGAATTTTGACAGTGTCAGTAAATTATCTGAAAAAAAAGAAAATCTGCAAAATATTTTGCGAGAAATGAAAGTTGAAGTGCAAACAATATTCATCCGCCACAGCGGTTTTGAACATTTTCATCTTCATCGTTGTTTGTCGCAACTTTTCCATGTACCAGAACCTCGGCCGTCTGCCGGACAAACAAGCAATTGATCGGGGCACCAGAACATGACCCACCCCGAGACCCGGGACTGCCCCTGGGTCAAACCGTCTGGTCATCACATACAATGTTCCAGCCAAGCCTGTATGATCTGCTTAAACAATTAGTTCTTGATAAGATCAGTTTTACTGCACAGTTAACAATTTGCAGTTAACTTCTAGTAAGTTCTTCAAAGATAATTTACTTCACTTCGAAGTTGAACCCTGGCTGTGATGCATGTTGATCAACAGTGAAGTGTGTTGGGGAGGTTGGCATGCGTGTTGATCAACAGTGAAGTGTGTTGGGGAGGTTGGCATGCGCGTCACCGCATCAGTGAACACGAAATTGTTTGATGTCCTTTTCACGATTCGATACTAAATAATATTTTCGAACAACTTAAAAAATGCGCAGCTCAAATAGCTTTTTGAAAAACAAGGGTTTTGCATGAAACAAACAAAAAGGCTGTGAACGGAATAGAAAACAAAGAAACATTAAGAAAATTAAAAATGGCTGCGCAGCAATGCAATTTAAAAAATGATCAAAACAAGACATAAGCGAAACATCGATTCAAAATATTTTAATGAATCCCAAACACATGTGCAACCAAAGTCTTCATTGCTTTGAGTTAAGTTCAACAACATCTAAGCCACCGACCTATGCCAGTCATGTTGGTCGATTTCAACTTTTAGTTTTCTTGTAGTGACCGAAGTCAAGGGTCACGACTGTGACATATTATGTGCTCAAGGTGTTAAAATGATTTGTGAAGAGACATTTCAACATGTTCCTTTAATCTTAAAGTTCCCAGTCGATTCCTGCAAACACGATCTGCTTGAAGTGATCTGTTTATCGCTTTGAGGAAAGCTCTTGAACGTTTGTAAGGCCATCGTCAACAATGGTTAAACTACTAAACTTTGATTCGATTTTTTTTCATCAATCAGGACCACTTCATCAGTTCCAACAGATCTTGTAGGACTGCTTTCAGTCGAATTGTTAGTGTTGGCCCCTTCCGACACGTTTACAAGCGGAATATAGGCCCCTTTACCGTCAGCTGTAACGTTGTCCGGTTTGGGAGCACCTTCTGGCGGCGACAGGGAATCTATCTGACTATCCGCATGAGACGACAAAGAGCTAACCACAAGTTTGTTGTTCATGGATCCGAGGTTCACGCTGCCGTTCTCTTGTGCGACAGACAGGGAGTGATTGTTGAGAGCATCAGTGTCTGACACAGATGATGCCTCGCTGCTGCTCAGAGAGGATTCTTCGCTGCTTTGCTCCGACTGGGATTCTGCGTCCTGCAAGTATAACCACGTGCTGTGCACATGCTTTACTGCTTCACCACAGCAACTAGAGGATCAGGTGCGTTGATACATTTGCGATATACCGTAAATTTCGGTCAAACGCTATTTTTGAACAACTTTTGAGAACTGTTTTTACACGCTAAGATGTTAAGTAATTGAACCCTGAGATATGCATCAGGGAAGGGCGTAAATGAGAGGAAATCCCACCCACCATAAAAGTGGCAATCAGAAAGGGATACTTCAGTAATAGTAAAAAAGCCACAAATGGTATGTGGTTTGTAGAGAGATTGACAACCACGACATTTGCAATAGCAATTTCGCCATCTGAAATCTAACATGGGCGTTGCATTACTGTGATGATACTTCATTAACTAATCCAATTCGTTTCAAATGTAGTCGAAGTAAAGTAAAACACTTGCAACGGATGCATTAGATATTCCTCAAGGCACTTAACACGCAAGGGGGCGCTCATTCTCCAAGTGGCACTAATCCCTGTTAAGATTAACATGTTCTAATCTGCAAATTTTCACGTTTTCCAACCTTTTCACGCATTTCAAATTTTGTAGGAGTATATCATCGCAAAAGGTAAAAAATACTATCAGTATCCAACTCAACGAGCTTCCCATTAGCAGCTTTACTTTACACAACATGTTCATACTTAACAATGTGAACTGAACTGACGTCACCACATCACTCCTACTACACAACATTCGGAATTTTATGCATTTGTCAGCTAATCCACACTTCCCACCTGACTAGCTTCGATGAACTGCAGCAAGGAGGTGTAGCAGAAATCGTATTGTTCTTGCGTTTGAATCATGTGGGGGCGCTGCTCTCTCAAGTACCTCGCTGTTTGGAAAACGTCCACTAGACCCTCGTTCTCGGCTTGCTCCATCAAAATCGATAAACAACAGAACACACCTGGATGACGACAACAGTTAACGTGTGGCAGAGGTGCTTGTTGGCGGAAGTGACGTCACAGATACCTGTTCTTCCACCTCCGCTGCTGCAGTGAACAATAACTGGTTGAGGGGAATCATCCTTGCTGCCCACTCGTTCAATGATTTCAATGAGGCCCTGAGCGTCCTTCGGCGAACCTGAACCCGTTTCAGGCCAACCAAGGTAATGGAACTGTTTGACTTTGCGTTCCTCGTCGGAATGCTACAATACAAGGTTTGTAAATGCAGCAGCCCACGATCGCACGTACACAAAACGTTGTAATGAATGAACAATAACTCAAAAATAAGGTGACTGCTTTATTGACAAAAACGTGTGTTTGGACAAGACCATTTAAGTTGTTGATGCGACAACGAGGTACGCTTCAAACAGGCGAATACATGCGAGTTTTAAAACACGTTAGTCAGGATAGAGCAGACTTTCAAACACGAGGCCTGCGGGCCGCATGTGGCCCGCGATGGCATTTTGTGTGGCCCGCAATGCTTTGAGAATTTTCAAATAAGTAACATCAGGTTATTTATTTTATTCACCGGTGTTTATAAGTGCTTGGCCAGCGAGTGAACAAGTTCCTTTTAAACGAACGTAGAGACGGCCAGAAATGATTTGCTTATAACTCATGATACCTCTCGCAGGAAACAAGATGTAAAAGCTGTTTGTAGTAAGGTTCTGGTACCGCCATTGTTGCGTCAACGTCATAATGCGGCCCTCGAGTTACTTATAAGTCCTCATTTAGCCCTCGGAGCAAGTTGAGTTTGAGATCCCTGGGATCGAGTCTGGCATGTTTTGAGGTTTCACCTGCATTCAGAACCGGGCGGCCACAGCGAATCAAGAAATTGTTTTCTTTGGATGGATGCAAAATCAAGTTTGTTATGTTTATCACAGCAATTTTTTTCTGCAAATGACATTTTCTGTACCTTTTTGTTTAAATGTCAAACTTTGTAGAAGTTTCAGTGAAATCAAATATATAAGCAGAGTAATCACAATCACAAAGGTTACAGATGAAGTATCTGTTGATAAATTTTTTTTCGTGGAGTTCCACGTGAGCGCATTGCTCAGGAAATACTACAGACTCACTCTCAGCAGGTTAATTCGATCAACAACCTTCGAAACCTCCAACAAATTTTAAAAAACAGCTCGTAAAAAATGACTTTCCACCTCCAACACTAAAGGTTGGAGATTCTTTACAAAAATACAACGAACTGTAGATCGAACCGTAGAAGCTTTTTACCTGGACATGAGTCAATTTGAATTCTCTCGCGTTAAAATCGATGATGTCGTCATCATTGTCTTCCGAGAGAAATGTCACAGTTAAATCACCGCAAGTCGAAGGACGATCTGCCGATGTTGGCCAGTAGCAGCAGCAAACCGAATGTCCTGCAAACCACAAAGCAGTAGCTTTGTAAAAGAGCTGTTATTTGCTGCAGTAACGCAAAAACGTGCCAAGCTTTAGTTTATTTGGCGGGTATTCCACATCTCGACCGCACAACCTTAACATTCCACTTCCAGGATTCCCGCATGCCCTTATCACTAAAGGCTCACACTGTTCAGTTATGTTGAGGCAGGAATTCAGAAAGTTTAAAAATGGCGTGAGGTAATCGAAATTTATTATTCTTTGAGTATTCAAGATTTGTGACAAGCAGAGAGTACATACCCAAAGTTGATAAACCAGATTTGAATCCTTAACTAATTCAACTAATTATTGTGGTCACGGTTAAAGACTCTTGGAACTATGTAACACTCATCATCTCTGGTTGACCACCTCGTGCTTTTCAGGCAAGTTCGTCCATCATGTAACCTGGATGCATCCGAGATCTTCCTCTCTGGCATCAGCTTGACCTGGTTTTAACCCGTCGCCAATCTCTCAGCCAAACCCAACACACTCCTACCTACCACACTGTGGACTGCAGTGCTTATCACTCTTATGGTCTTTTCCAAGACCAAGGTCAATCTTTTCCAAAACGAGTTCGTTACTCCAAAGCAGCCACAGCCCGACACCTTCAATATCAACCGCATCGCCTGCATGTGTAAACTATTCTCGTTCTCAACTGCTCGCTTTGAGCCTTACCAGCTGGCTTTGTTCTACACCCAGGAAATACGGGAACATCTTTTTTGTAAGAACTCTCAGCGCGTCGTCACTGCATATGGTACAAGCAAATAGTTTAACGCAGACTGGTGCAAAGCACCTTACAATAGCATGGAACCGGTGATGGAAGCAAAGCACTAGGTTCCTCTCCAGTATAAAGCTAATACAACCAAGAATGTGCTCACGTTCAAGACTCGAAACAGTCTGCAAGACATACCTTGCAGCAGTGCCCGAATAGAGACTGGATGGTGCTCTGCTCCAAGATGCCGCAGACTCTGAAAACACGGAAAATGCACGAAGGCATAAAACGAGTCGCTGGACCGACTGTTGTCATCTCTGCTCCTCTGCTCCGATCACATCCAAGTAAGTATTAACGGATACAAAGCGACAGGTTGACTGCTGAGTGGAACACTTCCATGAATTGTTCTGCTCCAGGAATAAAGTCTCAGAAGACGTCTTGCGTGCTGTCCCCACTCTTAGCACTCTAAGCTGACTGGACGCGCTACCAAATGTAGAGAAGCTGGAACTGGCGATTGATGAATTCCACCATGGCAAAGCACCCGGTCCTGACGAAGTCTCTACAGAAGTGATCAAATTCGCCAAGACTTTGCTGCTTCAAGATCTCTGTGACTTGCTGTGCCGCTGCTGGATTGAGAAGTCATTTCCACAAGGCCTGCAGTGTTCCAATCACCCTGTTTAAGGATGCAGGAGATTGCAGCGATTGCAATAATTGCTGAGTCATCTCGCTGCTCAGCGAGTTCTTGGAAAGGTGTTCGCCTGAGTTCTTTCTGCCAAGCCTTCGTGCTTTCGCCGAGAGAGTTCTTCCCGAATCTCAGTTGGGCTTCGGATGCAACCGCTCCACCAGCCACGTGGTGTTTTCCGTGCGGCGATTACAGGAAAAACGCCAGGAACAAAACAAATCGTTTAATGTTGCATTTGTCGACCTGAAAAATAACTTTAATCTTGTCGGCAGAAAGAGCCTCTTCAAGATCTTGGATACGATCAGCTGCCCTCAATCCTTGTCTATCTGATGGAGTCGCTCAAAATCAACATGACATCAACTATCTGCGCGAATGGATAATCAGCTGAGGCATTCCATATGCTCTGCGGTGTCAAGCAGGGTTGTGTTCGCTCTCACACATGATCTTTGCTATGTAAGATCTAGAGTCACTAACACCAAAAGTAGTTTAACACGTCATAATTATTTTTTTCCTCAGAAACAATAAAACAACCATCAACTTTCCATTATAATTTCAGCATTTTTTGCGCTTCAAACAAGAATATTGTGATATGCACAGTTTATTGCTAGTGACGTAACTAGAATTTTGATCCAGCAGAGGAAAAGGTGCTGAAAGCGACCCACTGGCCACTTTAGGGAGCCAACTAGTCAACACTCAGAAAAAAACTTGAGAAATGATGGTGAATCCGTATGTGGATGGCTATAGTAAAAACCCTGAATCACCGGAAAATATTCCGAAAAACGCAAAAAAAACAACAACCAATTGTAAAACCAAAATATAAGCGAAGTGGGTACCCGGTTTTTACATTTAGCTTGCCAGGGGGCCATTTGCCCCACTGCCACTCCGTCCGGTACGCTACTGCTGATTGCGCGGAAGTACATCTGCCAAAGACCAATATATTCAATCGTTTTTTCGGCTGCTGTGTTCCAAAGATCTCACATTCTCTCTACTTATAAGAACACAATGAATATATGACGATTAATCCCCTCCCTGATACATTTCCACGCACGCCTTTGAAACAACCTTTACAAATATGGCTGTTGTCTGATATTCACACACAAAATATTCGGATGGACCAACAGTTGATCAGGACCTTGCGCCATGCTTGCAAAAACAATAGTTCACCTTTTTCGGTAAGTTTTGTCAGCATGACAATGTTCTCAATGCGGTTCTCCCAGACCATAGTCCAGAAGTCGGTTACGGTGTCTTCCATCGGTCCTTGGGTAGCGATGAAAGCTCTTTTTCGCCGAAAACCCTTCATTCAAAGAAACAAAGTAAAAACGAATTACCAAAGGTTGTGCGAAACGTCAAGAGTCTGGATGGGGTTCAAGTTCGGAATCTGCAGTGGGTGTGAAAAAAAAGAGCCCCCCACTGTTTTTAACATATGGCCACTAACTCCCTGCTTCAGCCATGGGTAGGAACTTCGCAGTAAATATTACTTCACTAAACCAGATCCACTCTTATGCGAATAGTGGCGTTACCATCTTACGCTGAAGTCTACAGTGTACAATGCTTGAGACGCGAATGAAGGTATAGATCGACCAGGTGAAAGCTGTCGGGTCAAAATAGGAACAAACTTTTGGACGTCAATCCCGCTTTTACTCAATACGGAGACGCCTTAGCGGGGCGAAAGTAAATCCGTAGCTTGTTTGCCAAGGCAGGATGAAGCAGACGATTTTTGCAATTCAGCTGCCAGCCAAACTTCCTCGTATCAAATTTAACCGTATTGTTTGGCGATAAAGACGATGAATCTTCTCAGTGGCGCGGGTCAGTTTCTGACCAAGATTCACACAGAATGCGATTTCCATGAAAAGAATCCTGTATTGTGACACCAGCTGATAAAAAGCAATTCTTTTCACTCCATTAGCATCAGGTCGCGGTCAAACCAACGTTCTCTTCACTGTTGCTTTCGCCATTTTGCAACTTACAATAAAATCTTGCATAGGACGAGCAAAATCATCACGCTAATGCTCACATCAATATAAGAAGCGTTGATGTAGTCGGATTGAGCGTTGCCGGGTTTCCGTGGAAGGAGAACGCGATTAAAATCATCTGCGAATCAATGAACAGGATTTTAATGTCGGTGTGAGATACGCAAGCAGATATCTTGCAAGCCAATACTTACAAGGCATAATCTGCAACACTCTGTTTTTCTTTAAACTTTTTCGACCATGTTTGAGGCAATCCTTCGCTATGGGAAGTTTCAGCAGTTTTTGAAATTCAAATTCCATTTTGTTTTCCTCGGCGTCGCCTGACTTTTCTCTGAAGAATTCAGGAGGCAAACAGAACACTTGGATATTTATATTGAAAAGCTGTTATTCAATCAGAAATAAAATCTTACTATTTGTTATTTACGGAAACATTAACGCTCGGACTCCAGCAGCGTACTGAGGCGAAGTGTATAAAAAATGTTTCACAATAAAATTTTTTGCAACCAACGCTCAGCGGCGACAAATCGAAGTATTTTTATGTCGTGATTTAATAATTTCAACTCAACACTTTCTAACGCAACACATACTTCTCTTGCGCAAGATAAATTTCAACAAGCTAATTGTCAAAACTGCTGATCAGAAAACAACACACTGTTTTATTTGGTAAATGTTTGGGGGGCTAGTTTTTAATCAAACACTATTCCACCAAAACGGCAGTAAGTCAGATCTTTGTGAAATCAGTGAATTGTAAAAAGAATATGGGTTCCGGAAGCACTTTAATTTTCAGGAAGTGCTTCTTTCTCAAGCTTTTCACAAACTGCTCTTGTTCAAACAGTTAACTGGTAAAAAACGTGTGAGAAGATCAGAAAAAAACATTAAAAAATGAAACAAGAGACTTTTGGTTCAAGCATAGGTGTAGGAGCAAGCAAATGTTTGGGAGTGCAAAGGATTTTTGCCCAAATTTTCCCAAACTTGTCCAAAAAGTTGTCGTGCAACTTTTCCCGACAGTTTTTGTGGTATGACCTCCAAAACTATGGTCTTCACTTGTTTTTCTGCAAACCTTGGGCGCCATTTTTCGAATTCAAACAACGTTGGGCGTCAATTTTGCCCAGATTTTCATGGATTTTACCTAGATATTTAGGGATTTTGTTCGTATTTTCAGGGATTTTGCCCAAATTCTCAGAGATTTTGCCCAAATTTAAGGATTTTGCCCGGATTTTCAACAAATCAAAACTTTTGGGGTGCGCTTGCACCCCCTGCACCCCCGCCTCCTGCACCACTGGGTCCAAGGATCTTCCAACATGAACAAAACTAACATTTACTATTGAAGTATGTACCTGAGCTCCTGGACATGACGTTTGAAGTGGTTGACAGGGACTTCAGTGTTCCCGAACTTGATGTGCTCCATTACAGCTTTGTGTGCAAATCCGTATTGAGCCTGGGTTGAGATGCAGTGATAAAAAGACAGATTGTAAAGTAATCTTCAACACATCACAGCAGTCTTACATCAGTCTGCACCAGCATCATTCTTTGCTGTCTGATGTGCGACAAGAATGAATACAGATCCGCTTTGCCTTCAGCCTGCAGCTGATCCAGGGCAGCATCAATGACAATGAAAGTTCCAGTCCTTCCAACCCCTGCACTGCAATGGACGATTGTGGGTCCTGGCAGGAAAAGTTATGAAACGTTGATGGTTTTGCACAGACGCTGGAAATTGCATATACATGTGTTGCAACAGGTAAAGCTGAGTTAATTTCCATTGATTAATGAATTCGGTTTGTTTATCGAATGGGCTTATGTTTAAGATGACTTCAGTTATGCCCAACAATTTTTCGTTGGTAACCAGAAATAGCTGCAATCCATGTCTTTTAAAATTAGTACAAAAACCTTCGTTTACGCAACATGCAAGAAGCCAAACATTTGCGCAAGAATTATGTTGAAATATTAAAACCCAGACCGGCTCACGATACATTCGCTACACTAAGTAATTGCTGGTATATTTGTTGTCAGTTTTGCATATACTGAATAGCAATCATAAAGTTCGCAGAAGCCAAGGGCGGAACTGATCGAGGATGTAACAACTCATTTGTAACACGTTTTTATATATACATTTTGAAAACTTTTTCAATAAAAATATAAATCTACTGCTCTCATGAATCCATGATTACATGTTTTTATTCAATAATCGGTTTCAAATTGCACGAAACTATTGACTATATGAGATCCAGGCGAACTGCAGTTAACAATTTGTCTTTTCAGTAAAATGTCAGGTTAATAGGCGACGCTCAAACGTATTAACATTTTTCCGGCAAAGATTCGCCATTCCACAATATTATCGAATTTCAAACGCAATCACAAATGTGAAGTATGACGACAAAGAGCTTAGAACCACTTCAATGTCTGTGCAGTTTCCCAACGACGTTCTTTCCTGATAATTTAAACGCTCTGCTCTAAGTCAACTTTCAAATGATCGACTTTATGTTGAGATGCAACCCGTTATTATACTAGCAACTTCATGTTGTTAACTTGCTGAAGACATGTGGCCGGTAAACCTCTTGCATATACAGTACATGCAATATTGAAACGTGAGAAGTTCTGCAGCAAGCTGTCGAATTTGAAGAGAAAGGGATAGAAGTGACTGAAAACATAATTACGTTTTTTAAAACGTAAGATTTTTGCAGCATTTCTCAACAACTGAAAGAGTTGAGAAAACCAGCAAATAACTGGCTGTTCGCAAAACCTGAAATAATTCCATCGCATCGCCCGAGTTTCTAATCTTGGAAGTTATTTTAATGATATTGCAATAATGTCAGATTCACTTCGGTTCAAAGATCAGATACTTTAAGAAGAAAACGTGCTACTTAATTTAAAGCATACAAGCAGTGGAAAGTTAGAAACTACAATGAAATTAACATTTTAACACGATTTCGAGTTATATACAATGTGGCAGGCGCGGTGTTGAAGTTGCAGTTTCACAACTTAAAATATTTTATAAAAATAGCGTTAGCTGGGCATTGCAGGCAAGGCAAATATCTCCTCTGCTTAAACTTCAACCGCATAAGCTAAATCCTGTTGGAAAATAACTTCGTGAGAATAATATGTTTGGGTTTCGTTCTCATGATTCACCGCAAATTTATTCGTCATTCCAATGACAAGCGAGAGAAATAGAAATAGAAATTGTATTGAGTAACGTCTTCACTCCCACACGCAAAACGCTAGACTTTTAACATGCATCGCAGTAAAGAGAAATGAAAAAACACATATACATGAAAGAAAATGAGGACGTATACATTGCGGTAGTATAGAGTATACGCTTGATGGCGCTAATGCATTTTGTTGAAATACACGCATGAATCACGCCAT